>Ga0209025_1001422_pt1 | contig 31645 bp, 23 predicted proteins | sample AraplaMF_Col_mLB_FD_184256 | JGI IMG/M metagenome (GOLD analysis project Ga0209025, IMG submission 184256) | Arabidopsis root microbial communities from the University of North Carolina, USA - plate scrape MF_Col_mLB (SPAdes) (version 2) | ecosystem: Host-associated > Plants > Roots > Endosphere... | reverse complement strand
GCTGGCCCTGCAAAAAAGTGACGGCATCGTCGCCCGTCGCGCGGATGACGCCCAGGTGGGCCAGTTCGGCAATACCGGAAATCGGGGGGAGGGTCATGGGGTCCTGGCGGTCAATGGAGAAGATGGCTGAATTATCATAGGCCTCGGCTTTTGCGTTCCGTACAGAAAAAGGTAGCTGGGTTGTGCGTCGTGTCTTTACAAGTCTGTTGATCCTGGTATTTGTCGGCGCCTTGCTGTTCTTTGGCGCGGCCTTGTGGTGGCTGCAGCAGCCGATCCCCTTGCGCCTGGCACCCGGCAGCCAGGTGGTGGACCTCGAAATCGAGCCCGGCACGCCCGCCAGCGGTGTGGCCGATGTCATCGTGGCCAGCGGCGCCGACGTGCCGGCGGTCTTGCTCCATGCCTGGTTCCGCTTTTCCGGCCAGGCCCGCATGATCAAGGCCGGCAGCTATGAACTGGTGCCGGGCACCACGCCGCGCAAGCTGCTCAGCATGCTGGTGCGCGGCGAGGAAACCTTGAAGAGCATCACCCTGGTCGAGGGCTGGACCTTCAACCAGGTGCGCGCGGCCCTGCAAAAAGCCGAGCAGCTGTCGCCCGACACGCTCAACCTGCCGCCCGAAGCCATCATGGAAAAACTGGGCAAGCCGGGCGTGCACCCCGAAGGCCGTTTCTTTCCCGACACCTACACCTATGCCAAAGGCTCCAGCGACCTCGCCGTGCTCAAGCGCGCCGCGCGCGCCATGGACAAACGCCTGGAAGCCGCCTGGGCGCTGCGCAGCCCCGACACGCCGCTTAAAAGCCCTGACGAAGCCCTGATCCTGGCCAGCATCGTGGAAAAAGAAACCGGCAAGCCTTCTGACCGCGCGCAGATAGGCGGCGTTTTCAGCAACCGGCTGCGCCTGGGCATGATGCTGCAGACCGACCCGACCGTGATTTACGGGCTGGGCAGCAAGTTTGACGGCAACCTGCGCAAGCGCGACCTGCTGGCCGACACGCCCTACAACACCTACACCCGCGCCGGCCTGCCGCCCACGCCGATCGCCATGCCTGGCCGGGCTGCGCTGCTGGCCGCCGTGCAGCCGGCGCCCACCAAGGCCATCTACTTTGTGGCGCGCGGCGACGGCAGCAGCCATTTCAGCAGCAGCCTCGATGAGCACAACCGTGCGGTCAACAAATACATAAGAGGTCAGTAGCCATGCATTCCAGGCCCCCCATGCACGGCCTCTTTATCAGCTTCGAAGGCATAGACGGTGCCGGCAAGTCCACGCACATCGCCGGCCTGGCCGAGGCTTTCAAGGCAGAGGGCAGGGCGGTGACGCTGACGCGCGAGCCCGGCGGCACGCCATTGGCTGAAAAGCTGCGCGCCATGGTGCTCAATGACGCGATGGACCCGCTGACCGAGGCGCTGCTGATCTTCGCGGCCCGGCGCGACCACATCGTGAACGTGATCGCCCCGGCGCTGCTGCGCGGCGATGTGGTGCTGTGCGATCGTTTCACCGACGCCACCTTTGCCTACCAGGGCGCGGGACGCGGCTTTGACCTGAAGCTGTTGGCCACGCTGGAGCAATGGGTTCAGTCCGACGAAGGCCTGCTGGGCGACCCGGCCGGCAATTCGCCCATGAAGCCCGAGGTCGAGACCGTGATCGAACCGCACCTGACGGTCTGGTTCGACCTGGCGCCAGAGGAAGCGGCCCAACGCCTGGCCGGCGCGCGTGTGCCCGACAAATTCGAGGCCCAGCCGGTGGAGTTTTTCCGCCGCGTGGCGCAAGGCTATGCCGACCGGCAGAAAAACCACCCCGAGCGCTTCGCCCGCATCGATGCCTCCAAAACCCGGGACGAGGTCTGGCAAGCGGTGCGCCAGGTCTTTATGGCCAAAGGCTGGCTGCCATGAGCGATACCGGCGACACCAACAAGGCCGAATCGAACAACCCGCCGCTGGCGCCCTGGCTGCAGTCGCAGCTTGAAAGCCTGCTGGCCCAGCGCGGCCACGCCTGGCTGCTGAGTGGGCCCTCCGGCCTGGGCCAATTTGAACTTGCGCTGGCGCTGGCCCGGTCCTGGCTTTGCGAAGAACCCACGCCGCAGGGCGCCTGCGGCCATTGCGGCAGCTGCCATGCGGTGGACGTGCACACCCATGCCGACCTCTGCATGCTGATGCCCGAAACCTTGTCGCTGGCCCTGGGCTGGCCGCTGGACGAAAAGACCCAGGACGAGCTCGACAGCAAAAAACGCAAGCCCAGCAAGGAAATCAAGGTCGACGCCGCGCGCGAAGCCGTCTCCTTCACCCAGTTCACGCGTTCGCGCGGCAACACCAAGGTCGTGCTGGTCTTCCCGGCCGAGCGCATGAACAACGTCACGGCCAACACCCTGCTCAAGACGCTGGAGGAGCCGCCCGGCGCCGTCAAGTTCATCCTGGCCACCGACGCGGCGCACCAGCTGCTGCCCACCATACGCAGCCGCTGCCTGGGCCACACCATGGTCTGGCCGGAGTTTGATCAGGCCCTCCATTGGCTGCAGCAGGAAATCAGCGAAGCGGGGGAGGGTGCCGGCGGCAAAAAAGCCGCAGCCCAGCCCAAGCCGGTCGACCTGCAGACCCTGCTGGTCGCCGCAGGCGGGCGGCCGGCCGACGCGCTGGCCTGGGCCCAGGACGCACTACCCGCCGAGGCGGCCCAGCATTGGCAAGCCCTGCCCAAAGCCATGGCGCGGGGCGACGTCAGCGCCCTGTCGGACTGGGCGCCGGCGCAGGCCGTCGACGCGCTGCAAAAGCTTTGCCACGACGTGCTGGCTGTGCGCATGGGCGCCGCGCCGCGGTTTTTCAGCGCCTCCGACCTGTCCGCCGCGGCCGGCAAGGCGGGCGCCGGGCTTTATGCACTGGCCAGCTGGTCACGCGAGCTGGCGGCTATCGCCCGCACTGTCGAGCATCCTTACAACCCGGGCCTGATGCTGGAATCGCTGGTCAGCCGCGCCCGGGCAGCGCTCAATGCCAGATAAAGCGCGTGATTTCATCCCACGATTGCGGACAGCTTCCTCTCCAAACCTATAAACTAGCGCCATGAGCACACCGCCCCCCGCCAGTTCTCCCGCAGCCGCCGGCGCGCGCCCCAGTGTCGTCCAGTTGGCCATCAAGGAAAAAGCGGCACTCTATGCCGCCTACATTCCACTGTTCAAGGAAGGCGGGGTTTTCATCCCCACCGCACGCGACTACAAGCTCGGCGACGACGTCTATGTGCTGCTGACGCTGCCTGAAGACACGCAGCGCTACCCCGTGGCCGGCAAGGTCGCCTGGGTCACGCCGGGCAGGGCGGCCGGCAACCGCACCCAGGGCGTGGGTGTGCGTTTCCCGTCCGACGAAAAGTCCCGCCTGCTCAAGATCAAGATCGAGGAAATCCTCGGCGCCCACCTGGCCTCCGACCGGCCCACGCAGACGATTTAAGCCTGCCGGCGGCCCGCTCTGCTCGGCCGCTCTGTTTTCATGCTTTTTGCCTCCTTGTCCCTCTATATCTAGTGGGACAGCAGCGCCTATCCAGAACCATCGCGCCATGTTTACCGATTCCCACTGCCATTTAAGCTTTCCAGAGCTCCAGGCCCAGTTGCCGCAAATCCGCCAGGCCATGCAGGATGCCCAGGTCGACCGCGCCCTGTGCATCTGCACCACCCTGGAAGAGTTCGAGACCGTCCACGGCCTGGCCACAAGCTACGACAATTTCTGGGCGACTGTGGGCGTGCACCCCGACAACGAAGACGTGCGCGAACCCAGCCTGGACGACCTGCTGCAGCGAGCCGCCCTGCCGAAAGTGGTCGGCATCGGCGAAACCGGGCTCGATTACTACCGCCTGGGCGAGCGCACCGTGGCCGACATGGAATGGCAGCGCGAGCGCTTTCGCGTGCACATACGCGCGGCTCGCCAGACCGCCAAGCCGCTGGTCATCCACACCCGAAACGCTTCCGACGACACCCTGGCCATCCTCAAGGAGGAGGGCGGTAGCGCGGGGCAGGCCGATGCCGCCACAGGCGTTTTCCACTGCTTCACAGAAACCCAGGCCGTGGCCCGTGCGGCGCTGGACCTGGGGTTTTACATCTCTTTTTCCGGCATCCTGACCTTCAAGAACGCAGCCGATTTGCGTGAGGTCGCGCAGTTTGTGCCGCTGGACCGCATGCTGATAGAGACCGACAGCCCCTATCTGGCGCCCATACCGTACCGCGGCAAAACCAATAATCCGTCGTACGTGCCATTCGTCGCCAAACAAATCGCCGAGTTGACGCAACAGCCGCTGCAAACCATTGCCGCGGCCACCAGCCGCAACTTCGAGCAGTTGTTCAAGGGGGTCAAAGCCGCATGAAAAACCTCATCCATTACTTTAAAAAGATAATTTATCTTATTGTTATTACTGGATTTTCTTCGGCAAATGCTGGTTCCTATGAAGAGTTCTTCCAGGCCATCAAGCAAGACAATGCCCCGGCCATCCAGAGCCTGCTTCAGCGTGGGTTCGACCCCAACACCATAGATCCCAGCGGCCAGACCGGCTTGTTCATCGCCCTGCGCGAGCCGTCGCTCAAAGCCGCCGAGGCGCTCATCGACTGGCCCAAGACCAACGTCAACGCCCTGAACAGCAAGGACGAAAGCGCCCTCATGCTGGCCGCCATCAAAAACCACCAAGCCTTGGCCGAAAAGCTCATCAAGAAGGGCGCCGACGTCAACAAAACCGGCTGGACGCCGCTGCATTACGCCGCCAGCAACGGCCATCTGGCCATCATCAGCCTGCTGCTCGAGAACAGTGCTTACATCGACGCCGAATCACCCAACGGCACCACGCCGCTCATGATGGCCGCCATGTATGGCACACCGGCGGCCGTCAAGCTGCTGCTGGAAGAAGGCGCCGATCCCCAACTCAAGAACCAGCAAGGCCTGACCGCCTTGCAATTTGCCCAGCGTGCCAACCGCCAGGACGCTGCGGAACTTATAGCCGCTGCGATCCGGAGCAAGCGGCCGGCTGGGCAGTGGTGACCTGGCGATGAAGTGGCGGCAGGCGCTGGCCATGCTGGGCGACCTGGTCTTGCTGGCCGCGTTGCTTTGGCTCGGCTGCACCTGTCTGAATTCATTGATCACCACGGAAATAGGCTTCGGCCGCTCCACAAGGATCATCCGCCTCGCGAATGATCCCGGCTGGTTCTGGTTCGCTTTCTGGTTCCAGTTCTTCCTGGCCATAGGGGGCGTTTTCGCCTGCGTCCATTCGATCCGCAAGCGTGCCGCAGCAATGCGTGCCGGCAGGCAAGGCCATGGCCAGCCGGACAGGCCCAGGTAGAAGCGCCCTTTAGAGACGCCTTCCGCATTCTTTAGATTCCACAATGTATAAGTCATTTGGTCCTCAAATATTAATGCAGTTTCTTCATGAATGGGGTAAAAAAATACAGGTCTATCAGGACGTGGTTTTAGGCCGGTGAAGTGCATACCCCGGGCCCCACGGAGCACGCCAAGTGGTGTCCCGAAATTGCTGGTCTGTCAGGGGGGTTTCACCCCCCTCCCTACGCTCCGCTACGGCCCCCGAAGCCTTGGCGACCTGAGCAGCCTCACCTAAAGCAAAGACCGAGTTAACAAGCCCAGCGCCACCAAGAAACTCGCCGGGTTGACGCCAGCTAGCCAAACGCCCCCGTACCACGCCATTCGCGTTCCCGGATCTCACACGCTCGATCGCAAGCGCAGCGGTACGCTTACGAGCGTCGGACTCACGCTTCAGACGCTCGTGCATAGCCGCGGCACGATTGGCGAACAGAGCTCGGCCCTCAGACTCAGCCCAGCGCTGAAGCCAGTCGTCAAAACGCTCACCGACAACAGGCTCTATGAGCACAGCTTTGGCGGCCGAAGTCATGGGCGATCCTCCCGCCGGCCGAACTGCGGGTATTGCGGCTGCCAGGCAGCCGGCACCCCCGCACACTGGGCGTCAGCTCGCTCAACAGCATCGAGCCCTGGGAACGGGTAACCGGCACGCGCAGCATGAGCGCGCAGCTGGTCTTCAAAATCACTCAGGAGGCCATCCAGAAAGGCCTGGCGCATCTCCTGGTCAGAGATATAGGCCGTGTCCTGGCCCTGATGCCTGGCTGACCAGGTAGCAGTCCTGTAGGCGGCCAAAATCAGCTCACGAGCGTCAGCCGAGGTCAGCCAGGCCCAAGGGGAGGGGAGCGGCACCAAGCCGGCCTTCTTACGAGCTAAATAGCCCTGCTGGTGAGCGACATGGTGACCAGAGTTCCAAGTGGGCATCAGAGACCCCCTTCCGGCAAAAACCGGCCCAACCTGGACCGCACAAACCGGGCCGAAGCGGGGCAGTCAGGACCCATGGCAGTCCGGTCCACCGGACTAGACTGAGGTGTTACATCAACCTCAGTCAGGCGCAAGGGAGTCTCATCGGTGAGACTAGAGTGAAGTGTTACAGGTACTTCACTCAAAAAACCAGGCGCCGGAGGTGCGCTACGCGCACCCTCTATGCGCCTGGCTTGTGTAACTGGAAGACCACCATCCATCCCCAGGTCGACCAACCCGTCGTGCACAACCTGGGCGGTCTGTGTCAGCTTGAAGACCTCGAGCTGCTGCAGCAGCTCCTGACGCTCTCGATAAAGCTTGGTGAACATCCGGGCCTGCCGGACAAGCAAGCTCCACCACGAGCCATCCTTGCCGCTAAAACCATGGCCCTCTGGAGACCAAAGCGTCCCCTGGGAAAAATGCCAACCCTCCCAGCTCTTAAACGGGATGTCTTGGAAGCGGAGAACGCGCACCAGCTTGTAAGCTGCATACGGCACCGCGTGCTGGCCAGAAAGCCAGTTATGCAAGGTGCGCTCGGAGACCTGCAGCATCTTCGCTGCGTCGGCCCTGGAAAGGCCCAGCTGCCGCAGCATCGAATCAAAGCGGCGAGCATGAACCATGCGGTCTACACGGCACTGAGGCCTCTTGGCAGACTTGGGTTTAGTGTTCCACGATGTATATTATGTTAAGTAACATTCACACCTCAATTCAATCTCAGCCCGCAAAGACGGCCGCCTTTTTTTCCAAAACGGCACGCCTGACTGCCATCTCGTTGGCGGTTGCGCCTCTGATCGTCCTACGCTGGTCAACACACGCGCTGCGGTGACCTTCAGCTAAGCCAGAACGACCGTCTCGTGGAGTCAAACGGAGCCTCGGTCACGAGCCGCCGCATGCCTTTCACCGTGAGCTATGCCGGAGGGGCATTCAGGCTGCACGCGGCCTCGCCGCATTCCCCGACAAACGTCCTGCGCAACGCGCCTAATGACCTCTGGCTTGTGGATTCCAAACCGCTAGTGCGTGAGCCTGACGATCTGCGCCTCGCCGGACATCTTCTGAAATACCAAAGCTCGTCCAGTTACGATGCAGGCCCTGACAGGATCATGCCTCAGCAACTCCGTCGCCTGGCAGGCCAGCCTTCAGATTCACGCCTACAACGAAACGGCCGTTGGCGATGATTCCGGCAAGCGATTGATGCGAGTAGCCAAGGTACATGGGCAAGCCCTTCCCGGTTCGAAGTGGCCTGTGTTGCACCTGACTTCGCTGGTGGGACCGCTTGCGCCGACTTCCGTCGCCCCAGCCTCCGTCCCGGAAGTCGTGAACTGGTCGGCCTGCACCGTGTTTTTCGAGTGAGCGGGAATCAGCTGAATCACCCCGCCGGACCAAACTGTCATTGATTCTGCATTGAACAGATGAACGCGAAAGCAAAGCAGTTCGGATTGCAGGTCAGGATCGAATCGATTGAGAATGCCCTCCTCTCTGATTACCAATGGGATCGTCCACATTCAGGACTTCCAAAGCGGATGGCGAAATAGGAACCTGGCATGGACTGACCCCATCGACAAGTTTTAGCGCGGCGTTTTGCGTATCCGGCCGCCTGTGGTCCACACAAAAATCAGGATAGCAATTGCCAGCCGGTAATTCGAGAGGCTCTGAGTTGATCACGCAATGCTTGCCGCTGCGCGCGCGTAGAGTATGCAGGCAAGTCCACGAGCTGGCCGATCCTGAAGAAACCTTTTGCCAACTTCGGGTCTTCATACTCAAAGCCGAAGAATTCCTTTGCACCTCGCCGGTCATAGTAATCCCGCATGCGGGCCGCCAAACGAGGCTGGTCGCATGGCTCCGAGAACACCAAGCCGCAAGTCGCGTTGAAGTCTTGTTGGGCTATGAAATGTTGGGGGGCGCAGTCCATGTCATTCGCGTCCACCATTTCCAGAAAATGACGGCCGATGTGGACATAGTGAAGATGCAAATTCCCGAAGGCCAATGCGGGATCAAATTGACCCAGCTCCTCCTCCGGAATTTTCGTCTTCAGGTTGTATGCGGGAGGAAAGTGATTGAAGTCCAGGTTGAATATGTACTGGTCTTTGCCGTCCAGCAGGTTAGCCAGTTCATATTCCAGCCAGTGAATGAGCAAATTTGTCTCATGGGCTGCCTGGAAACTCTCGCGGTCAAACTCACCCTTGAAGAATTCAGGAAAGTTGATGTGCAGCCTGTTGAGTTCGCCCTGCCAGTTCCGCCTGGTTAAGGGTTTCAGGGGAAATCCCAGAAATTTTGCGCTCTTTTCCAACCTGGCCACCGCGGCTTGGATTTCCAGTTCGGAGGCGAAACCATGGCGGTGATTCACGTCTGTGCGCAGCAGGAAGCGCCTATGCATTTTCGCGAGCTTCTCACACCATAGCGTCGCGGTTTTCGTGTTGTTGAGCTCGTAGGTCAGCTGAGTTCCGCAAGAGAAAGTGAACTGTACCCGGCGCACCGAATGCCCCTCAGGTATGGCTGGTTTGGTGCTCAAACCAGTCTCCTCTCAAACTCCAGGCCGCGTGACAATCAGCGCTCCCGAGCCGATTCCTTGAACGCCTTCGTCACGGGAGACAGCAAGTACTCGAGCACACTGCGCGTGCCCAAATGAATCTCGGCCGAGACCTGCATGCCTGGTGCCAAACGGTGCTTCGTGCCTTCAGCCTCCAGGAACTGACCTTTGAGGTCGATCATGGTCTTGTAGGTGAATCGGTCCGCCCTCGCCTTGGCCTGGCCCTGCTGGCCGTCGTTAGCGCCTTGTTCGCTGGCGTCGGCACTTACCTGCGCCACCTGGCCCTGAATCATTCCGTACTTCTGGAAAGTGAAGGACGATATCTTCACCTTCGCACTCTGGGATGGGTGGATAAACCCGATATCGTCGTTCTTGACCCAGACCTCGGCCCGCAGATGTTCATCAATCGGAACCAGTGTCATCAATATGGTGCCGGGGCTGGTCACGGTGCCCGTGGTGTGCGTTGCCAAATCCTTGACCACGCCATCCTGCGGCGCTTTTAACTCGAGATAAGTATTGCGGTGCTCCTGCTTGGCCATCTCCTGGCTGGCTTTTTCCAGCTGCGACGCGATGTCGACGCGCTCGGTCTGCAACTGGCGCCGGTAGTCGGCGGTGATCTGCTCCATCTTTTTCTGCTCCTGCGCGATGGTGCCCTGCGCGGAAGCAATCACAGCCTCCTGGGCGCGCAGATCCTGCTCCTTCTCAATCCGCTCACGCTGCTTGTCGGTGTGCATCAGCTTGCCCGCAAAGCCCTGGTCGTACAGTTTCTCGTAAGCCGCCTCCTGCTGCCGGTAGTGCGGCAAGGTCTGCACCAGCTTCTTGCGCACCTCCTGGGTGGCTATCAGATCGCTTCTGGCCTTCTCCAGGGTGGCGCGCTCTTGCGCCAAGGCGTTTTCGTAGGACTGGCGGTTCGCGACATATTGCGCATGCACTTGCGCAAACAGCGCAGGCGGCTCGTCGGCGCGTGAGAGAAAGGGCGCGCCGGCCAGCTGAGCATCAATACGCCGCAGCGCAATACGCTTGTTGTGGTAGTCGGCGGAAAGCGCCTTCAAGTCCGACTCCGAGAGCGCCGTATCCATGCGGATCAGTACCTGTCCGGCCTTGACGGACTGATTTTCCTTGACCAGGATCTCCTTGACCACGCCGGCATCGGTCGGCTGCACGATTTTGAGGTAGGTGTCGGGCACCAGCTTCCCTTCTGCGACCGCCACGATATCGAGCTGCCCAAAAGTCGCCCAGACCAGCAACGCCGAGAGGAATATCAACGTGGCCCACAGCACCCGCCGCCCCAGGGGGCTGGGCGGCGAGTCCTGCAACCGCATCAGCGCAGGCTGGAAGTCGCGCGGATCCGCCTGGATACGATCCCCCAGGCGTTCGACCTTGCGCTGCGCAGCCGCCAAGGCGGCTGCGCCTTTCGAGGCGCCTCCCCCCTGGGTTTCCGGCTGATCGTCTGGCGTCGGGTTGGGCGTTGTCATGTCAGCTCAACTTCTTGAAGCCTTCGGCCAGGCCGGTGAGCGAGGTCATGCCGCCCGCCGAACCGGCCTGCCCAACGGAGCCGGCGTAACCCCAGCTCATGGCGCCGTGCACCAGGTCGTCACCGCTGCCAAAGCTCCCGCCCTGAACGCCCCGCCTTGCACTGTCGTCGTCCTGGCCCAGGCGCTGGATCGAGCCACTGACCGTACTCCATTGCCGTGCGATCTGTGCCGCGGTCAGCGGGCCTGTACTGCCACCCTGCTGCGACAGGTACGCAGCCAGGGATCCGAAGTCATGGCGCGGCGCTGCTGCCAGGCGGTCGTTGATCTGGTTGACGGCGTCTTCCAGGCGGCGGTCGCTTTCACCTTTCTTTTTGTCCCCGGACTCGTCCCGGTCATTGGAGAAATAGTCGTTGCGACCGTGGTTATTGCCGGAGTTGCCGCCCCCAGAATCGCAGCCGCCACCGCCGGACTGGCCACCGCCTGCATTTCCGCTGGAAAGCGCGCGCAATGCCTCCTCGTTCCACACCGTGCCGTCAGCGAACTCCACACGCTCCACGCGTTCGGCGCTGGAGTCGAACCAGCCCTCGACCGTCACGGTTCCGTTCTGACCGCCGACCGTCAAGACCAGATCGTCATGGTGACGGGTCACGTTGACAGAACTTGCCGAAATCCCGGAAGCGAAGCGAATCACGTCCTGACCGCCCTGCTCCTGGATCACATCCGCCCCACCGTTCAGGCCATGCACGTAAATGTCGTTACCCAAGCCTCCGGCCAGGTCATCGTTGCCAGTGCCGCCATCGAGCACGTCATCACCGGCACCGGCTTCAAGGCTATCGTTGCCCGCGCCACCGCCCAGGATGTCGTTGCCCACGCCACCCTGCAGGTCATCGTTCCCGGCTCCGCCGTCAAGAATGTCGTTACCCGCGCCCCCATTGAGCTGGTCGTTTCCGTCGCCGCCCAGCAACTGGTCGTTTCCGGACGATGCCCAGAGCACGTCGTTCCCGGTTCCACCGTCGAGGGTCACATCACCGTAGGCATAGCGGCGGCTGGTCAGGTCGACGATGTCGTTGCCGCCTTCCATGCTGATCAGTTCGATCTGCTGGATGCGCGGCCCGGTATAGCCGTCTGGCGGGCTGTAGCTGTCGTCCAGGAAGAGCGCGTCATTCCCGTTGGTTCCCACCAGTGCATCCTGGCCGGCGCCGCCATTGAAGACGTCGTAGCTGCGGTTCTTGCCGCCCAAGGACACCTCCTCTCCAGTGCCGGCGTTGCCTGGGCTGCCGTTGTGGACGGCGCGGTAGGTGCCGTTCCAGGTGGCATCGGCGCTAAAGCCGAGCGTGTCGTCACCCGCCTCACCCGAAAGCCGGTCTGAGCCCGTTCCGCCTGTGATGATGTCGCTGCCGGCACCGCCGTTGAGAACGTCGTTACCTGCCCGGCCATCCAGGATGTCGTCGTAGGGCGTGCCGTTCAAGACGTCATTGCCGGCAGTGCCGATAAAGGTCTGGCCCTGTGTGCTGCCGCCCTGCACCGTCAACGCAAAGCTCTCGGTTGCACTGGCGCCGGCCTGGTCGGTTGCCGTCACCCGCAGGGTAAGCCCGCCCACGTCGTTGGTGCCCGGAGTTCCCGAGAAGGTCCTGGTGGCCGCATTGAAGACCAGCCACGAAGGCAGAGGGCTACCGTTGGCCAGGCTGGCCGACCAACTCAGCGCGTCACCGGCATCCACATCGCTGAAAGTGCCCGCTGGCAGGGTCAGGGTGAATGCCGTTCCCCGCGTCGCCGTCTGGGCCGCGGTCTGCAGCGCCAGCACCGGCGCATCATTGGTGCCGGTGATGGTCATGGTGACCGTGGCGGTGCTGGTGGCGCCGGCGCTGTCAGACATGGTGTAGCTGAAGGTATCGGTTCTGGTCACGCCCTGGGCCAGGCTCTGGAAGAGATTCCCGGGGTTGTAGACGACATTGCCGTTGACCAGCGTCACCACGGCCCCGGCGGCCGATGTCGCGGCAACCGCGGAAATGCGCTTGCTGTCCCCCGCATCCACGTCGGCGTCATTTGCCAGCAAGGCGGCCGCAGTCAGGGTGACCGGTCCACCGTCCTCGGCGGCGCTGCCAAGGTCATTGCCGGCCACAGGCGTGTCGTTGGTGTTGCTCACATTCAGGTTGAACACATCGGAAGCACTGGCGCCCGAACCATCGGTCGCGGTGACAAGAACACTGACAAGACCGACATCGCCGTTGGCCGGCGTACCGCTGAAGGTCCCGGTTGCCGCATTGAAGGAGAGCCAGGCCGGTAGCGGGCCACCGTTGGCCAGCTTGGCCGTATAGCTGCGGCTGTCGCCCACATCGACGTCGGCGAAGGTGTTGGCAGGCAGGGTGAACACAAAGGCCGAGTCTTCGGTGGCAAGCTGGTCCGCAATCGCATTGGCCAGCGTGGGCGCGTCATTGGTGTTGGCCACGCCCAGCGTGAAGGTGCTGGAGGCTGTCGCGCCTTGCCCGTCAGTTGCCGTGACCGTGATGCTCAGCCCGCCCACGTCGCCGTTGGCCGGTGTGCCGGAGAAGGTAGCCGTCGCTGCATTAAAAGTAAGCCATGACGGCAGCGGGTTGCCGTTGGCCAGCTTCGCCGTGTAGGCCAAGGTATCGCCGCTGTCCACATCGGTGAATGTCCCACCGGGCACCGTGAATGAGAACGCCTGGTCTTCCAGCGCCATGCCGTTGGCGATGGCGTGCGCCACCACCGGCGCATCGTTGGTATTCGTGATCGCGATGCTGAACACGTCCGCGGCCTGTGCGCCTGAGGTGTCCGTCGCCGTCACGCGCACGTCCACGTGGCCGACATCCGCGTTCGCCGGTGTGCCCGAGAAAGTGCCTGTGGCGGCATTGAAGCTCAGCCAGGCCGGCAGCGCCCCGCCATTGGCCAGCGTTGCCGCATAGCTCAGGTGGTCCGCCGTATCGATGTCGGAGAAGGCATTGGCCGGCAGCGTGTAGCTGAAGGCTGCGTCTTCCACGGCCGTCGTGTCGGCCAGCTGCTGGACCAGCACCGGAGCGTCGTTCACATTGTAAACTGCCAGGGTGAACACACTGGATGCCGATGCACCCGCGGCATCCGTCGCGGCCACCCTGATATTCAATGCCCCGACATCGCCGTTCGCCGGGATTCCACTGAAGGAGCCCGTCGCGGCATCAAAACTGAGCCAGCCTGGCAGCGGATCGCCGTTGGCGAGCGTGGCGCTCAGAAGCAGGACATCACCTGTGTCGACATCCGTGAAGGTATTGGCGGGCAAGGTGAAACTGAACAGCTGGTTCTGGGCCGTTGCCTGCCCATCAATCGCGCGCACCACAATGGGCGCGTCGTTCACGTTGCCGATAACTACATTGAACGCATCCGAAACGCTCGCACCACTTGCATCGCTTGCCGTCACCACGACGGCCAGATTTCCCACGTCCGCATTGCCCGGCGTGCCCGAGAAAGTCCTTGTGGCCGCATCAAAGTGCAGCCAGGACTGCAGCGTATCGCCGTTTGCCAGGGAAGCCGTGTAGCTGAGGCTGTCGCCCGCGTCTTCATCGGTGAAGGTGTTGGCCGCCAGCGTGAAGCTGAACGGCTGATCCTGCATGGCGGCCTGGTCGGCCGCCCCGGCAGACACGGTGGGCGCGTCATTGGTATTGCCCACGGTGACATCAAAGACGCTGGAGGCCGCGGCCCCCGCAGCATCGGTGGCTGTCACACGCAAACTCAACGTGCCGACGTCCGCATTCAGCGGCGTGCCGCGGAAGGTCCGCATTGCCGCATCAAATGTGAGCCACGAAGGCAGCGGGTCGCCGTTGGCCAGCTGGGCGGTATAAGCCAACGAATCGCCCGCATCGATGTCCACAAAGCTTGCGGCGGGGACGGCAAAGCTGAAGGCCGCATCTTCCATCGCCACTTGCGCCGTGATCGGCAGGGCCGCAGTCGGTGCGTCATTGACGTTGCCCACGTTCAGCGCAAACGAAGTCGTCGCCGCTGCACCGGAAGCATCGGTTGCCGTCAGCTTGACAGTCAGCACGCCGACGTCGCCATTCGTGGGCACGCCCGTCAGCGTACCGGTGGCGGCGTCCAGCGAAAGCCATGATGGCAATGGGTTGCCATCCAGCAGCATGGCGCTGTAGGTCAGCGTATCGCCTGCATCCACATCCACAAATGCATTGGCGGGCAAGGTCATGCTGAACAGCTGGCCCTGCGTCGCTGTCTGGCCGGCCATCGCAGTGCCGAGCGTCGGCGCATCGTTGGTGCCGGTCACAGTCACCCGCAACTGGGCACTGACATTGTTGATGCCGTCGCCCGCGGTGTAGGTAAAGGAGTCGACGGCCTGCTCGCCGGCCTTGAGCTTCTGGACATCCGCAAGGGCGTTGTTGAGCACGTAGGTGTAGGAGCCATCCGCCGCCAGTGTCAGGACGCCCAAGGCCCCCTGGTACACGCCTGCAGACACGACACGCAGGGCATCGGGTCCATCGGTTTCCGTGTCGTTGGCCAGCACATTGCCGGTCAGCGGCGCCGTGTCGTCCTCATGGGTCGCCGCCATGTCGTTCACCAGCTCAGGCGCCGAGTTGGGAGCCACATCCAACGTGAAGACCTGGCTCATTGCAAGACCGCTCGGATCGCTGGCGAAAATCTGGATCTGGTAGCTGCCTTGCGCCCCCAGGGGAGGCGTGCCGTTGAGGGTGCGCGTGGCAGGATCGAACTGCAGCCAGGCAGGCAGCGGCTGGTCGCCGCTGAGTTGAGCCGCCCAGTGAAGCGTGTCTCCGTCAGGGTCGGAAAAAGCGGCTTCATTGAGGGAGAACGAGAACGCGCTTCCTACGCGGCCGGCCTGGTTGCCCAGCGCCGCACCCATCTCCGGCGCGCGGTTGAGGAAGTCATTGAAGGCCAACAAAGTGCCATCCGCCAACAGGAAATTGCGGATGGGCGACGCGAACCCGTCAACACTGTTGAAGTAGATCGAGTCCCCGAGGCTCCCATAAGACACAGTAAACCCGTTGCCGCTGCGGACAACGGCGATGCTTTGCGCGTCAACACCTTCGCCAAAGGTGATGGTGTTGTCTGCGTCCTGGTCAACAACCGTGTCCTGCCCGTCACCCAGGTTGAACACATAGTTGTCCTGCCCGCTGCCGCCTTCGAGGTAGTCGCTGCCGTTGCCGCCGGTCAGCACGTCGTCGCCGGCGCCGGCATGAAGGGAATCGGCCCCGCCATAGCCATAAAGGCGGTCGCTGCGGCTCGTACCGTTCAGCGTGTTATCCACATCATCGCCTTCGACCACGAAGATTTTGTCCAGCAGGTCATTCCAGCTCAGCACGGTGCCGTCTGCAAATACGAAGTTTTCGATTCCGTGCGCACTTTGTGCGGGGTTTTCCCGGTCAAAGCCGGAGATACCGATTTCGTTGTCCCCGTCAAAGACAATCCGGAAGCGATTGGCTGCCGGGTCACTGGGGTCCTCGTAAAACCGCAGCTTCCGCTCCAGATCCGCAGGGGTAATTCCCGCGCCGAAACGCAAGACATTGCCACCGCTCGCGTCGGCGATATCGTTGATGGTGACAACGCCATCCCCGATGTTGTACTCATAGGAATCGTCACCTTGCCCGCCGCTCAGCACATCGTCGCCTGTGCTGCGCTCGAAGCTGTCATTGCCGGCACCGCCGGTAAAGACATCGTGCAAGGACGTGCCCCGCAGCTGATCGCTCGCCTCGGTTCCGTCAATCACGAAGCCGCGTTGCAGCAGTTCGTCGTAGGTGAGCACAGTTCCGGAAAATCCGAACTGGAAGAACTCAATCGTCCGGTCACCCTCGGGCGTCAACCGGTTGAAGTTGGTCAGCGTGACCGAGTTGCCGCCTTCAAGAAGAATGACCAGCTGGCCGGCGGCATTCAGTGTCAGGCGGATGGTTTCCGGATCCGTCACGTCGGCGAAGACAAGCGTGTTCTCCTGCCCCAGGACAGACAAATCCGTGATGGTGTCCTGCCCGGAATTCTCCTCAAGATAATAGATATCCGAGCCGGCGCCGCCTTGCATCAGGTCATTGCCTTCCAGGCCGTGAATATCGTCCGCACCCCTGGCGCCGTTGAGTACGTCGGCCTGCTCCGTGCCCCAGATGCCGCGAGGCCGGCTGAACAACTCGACCATCGATAGCGCACTGCCGTCGGAAAAAACAAACTGGCTGACAGGCGCAGAACTGGCGGCCGCACCGTCCCAGCCCTCCAGAACGATGGACGATTCGCGGAAGCGGATCGTACTGACACCGCCTTCGACGCTCAGGCTCAGCTCGTCGGCCGTGACGCTTCCGGTGAAGACGACCAGGTTGGCGTCCATCGCGCTGTCAACAATGACATCATCACCGTCATAGTCGTCGATCAGGTATGCGTCGTCTCCACGGCCGCCAACGAGGCGGTCATTTCCTTCACCGCCCTGCAGCTCGTCGGCCTGAAACCCACCTCGTATCTCGTCATTGAGCTCTGTGCCTTCAATGTGGCCATCGCCATTCGTGACGATGCTGACCTCCGTGGAGTTCCAGACGTCGTTGAGCTCCAGCACGTCACCCGCCTGGAATACAAAGCGCTCGATGGAGCGATTTCCTGACGCGCGGTTCTCGTCGAACCCGGCTAGCGTGATCACATCGCCCGTGGCACCGGCAACGGTGACGACCAGGTTGTTCCCACTGCGCGAAAAACTCAGGTCGGCAAGCGTGATGCCGGGCCCGAACACCAGCTCATCCACGTAAGAGCCGCCTCCGGAACCTCCGTAGCCCCCATAACCGCCCTCGCCGCCGCTGTCGTCTTCGCCGTCCACATCGAAATCTTCGATATAGAGAAGGCCGTCGCCCCGGGTATAGGCGTAGCTGTCACTGCCCGAGCCGCCATAAGCCTGGTTATTGCCAGTGCCTCCAATGAGCGTGTCATTGCCGCGTCCTCCCACCAGGATGTCGTCGCCCTCGCCTCCATCAAGCCGGTCGTTGCCGGTCTGGCCGTCCAGATAGTCATCGCCTTCGCCACCCCACAGGAGGTCGTCCGCGCCGCCGCCCATCACCACGTCGTTACCGCCTGCGCCATCCAGCACATCGCTGTCCGTCGTGCCGAAGAGCAGGTTGTTTGCGCTCAGGTCGGCATTGGCGGCAATGGTGTAAGCGCCTTTCAGGTCGCCTGTTTGCGCATAGGCGATCGCGGCCGTACCGCCCAGGACGGGCTGGGCGCGTGTGAGCAGGAACCCGGAGGCATCCTGCAGCACCAGCCCATTCGCGGCAGACGCGAAGCCCGCGACATTGCTTTGGGCGTCCGCCATTAATTTTTGGATGTCGTACTGGCGCACGGCGCCGCTGGCGTCGATGAACTGCACCACCTCCAGGGTGTGGCTGCCGAGGGCCACAGCCCGCTCGGCGTCGTACCAGGATGTACGCACCTCGTCATTTCCATTCACGCCAATGCTGAACACCAGGTCGCCGTTGGCAGAGTCCACCCAGAGGCGCACATTGTCGGCAGTGATGCCGCCACCAAAGCTCAAGGTGCCGTGCGCATAGTAGTTGTCGATCCGATCCTTGCCATCACCCGCATTAAACGCAAAGGTGCTTTTGGCACCGTAGTTGGCCGCCAGCAGGTCGTTGCCTTTGCCGCCCACCGCGACGCCACCACCGGAGACTCGGATGTCGTCGTCGCCCGCTCCGCCGTAGACCTGGCCATTGGCCCCGTTCGCGCGAAGCACGTCGTTGTTGTCGCGTCCATCAATGTAGATGTTGGAGCCGTAGGCATCGATGGTGTCGTCCGCCTGGCTGCCCAATAGATTCACGTCGGACTGAAAGGCGCTCCGGTAGCCGACCACTCCGGCGTCGCTCATGCCGATAAGGTCGGCATAAGCCAGCGTTGTACCGTCGGCCAGCCTGACCGTCAGGGATTGCGCAAAAGCCGGGTCGAGCCCCGCCTCCGCCGAGGGGCGGACATACAAGGCATCGTTGCCGCCAAATCCGATCACCAGGCCGCTGATGACCCATTCGTTGGTGTCGTAGCTGAACTCGGACTGGGTTTGCACCGTGAGGTCGGCCAAAGCGATGCCCGAACCCAGTTCAATGGTGGACGAGGACAGCGTATCCAGCGCGATATCGTCAAGTTCACCACCGCGCTCATAGCGGTAAATGTTGTTGCCGGCACCGCCGGAGAGGAAGTCCCGGCCCGCGCCGCCATCCAGGATATCGTCGCCCTCGCCACCGTTCAGTGCGTCATTGCCGGCTCCGCCCTCCAACACGTCATTGCCCTCGCTGCCTGACAGCGCATCGTTGCCGTCATCGCCCTGCAGCGCATCATTATCAAGGCCGCCATCGAGCTGGTCATCTCCGGCACCGCCCGACAATGTGTCATTGCCATCGAAGCCGTAGATCTCGCTATGCTTGGCGGTACCGGACAGCACGTCATCCCCGGCCGTCCCGAGAAGTGCCTCGCTCCCTTCGCTTTCGATGAGGCTGAGGATCTGGTCATAGCTCACCGCGACGCCGCCAAGCTCGAAAAATTCGATCCTGCTGCCACGATCTCCCTTGATGGTGATCTGGTCCGTGCTCCCGGAAATGCCAATGAGCAGGTCATCGCCCTCGATGCTGACCACCAGGTCGGCCGCGGCAATGTCGTCATCGAAGCGGATGGTGTCACTGCCGCTGGTGTAGCTTTCAATGATGGTGTCCCGGCCATCGCCGCGGCCGAAGGTGTAGAGATTGGTGCCTCGTGTGCCCATCAGGGTGTCGTTGCCCGCACCGCCGTGAATCTCCGAATAGCCGTACGCCAGGACATCCGCGATAAGGTCGTCGCCCGATGTGCCTTGCACGGCACGTTCATCGATCTGCTCCCGCGTCCAGGTGGTTCCATCGGCAAACTGCACGCTGGAAAGCACCTGGATACCGGGCTGCGATCCATAAGTAATAAAGCCGCCCGTAAAGGTGATCGATTCACCCGTGTCGAGAATAGTGAAGACTGCGGAGTCCCCCACTCGCCGCACCTGCACGTCCTGCTCGGAGACACCGGCCTTGAACCTCAAGATGTCGGTGTTGTAGTTCAGGTCGCCCCGCACGGTATCCTTGCCGTCACCACGGCCGAAGAGGTAGGTATCGCCACCGTTCCCGCCGCCGCCAATCAGTTCGTCATTGCCACCGCCGCCATCGAAGACCTCAGCGTCGGCAAGGCCGGCCAGCCTTTCATCCCCTGCGTCTCCGAGCAAGGTCCTGGCCAGCACTTCCTGTGCGTTCCATGACGAGCCATCCGCAAAACGAATTCCCAGCAGGTTGAACTGCCTTGTCTCTGCATCTGGTGCGTTGACATCCTCGATGAAAGCCTTGACCGTGAGCGTATCGGTGGTGCCCTTGATGCTGATGACCAGGTCCGCGCCCTGGCGCGTGAGCTTGACGTCATCCGGCCCAACACCCGGCTTCAGCTCAACCGTATTGTTTCCGCCAGCGATGCTGGGCTGGCTGTTAAACAAACGCTCGTAGTAGCTGTACCAGCTTCGATCAGCCGCCAGGGTATCGTGGCCATCGCCACGCCCAAAGCGTATGGTGTCAGCTCCAAGGCCGGCATAGAGCATGTCGTCGCCGGCCCCGCCGTCCAGCACGTCGTCGTCCGCACCGCCCATCAAGGTGTCATTGCCTGCACCGCCCTTAAGCAGGTCGCTGCCATAGCTGCCGTCGAGCACGTCGTCGCCATTGCCGCCCTGCAGGTCATCATTGCCAAAGAGTCCATTCAGCGCATCGTTGCCGTCGCCGCCGGACATCTGGTTGCCGCCTTTGTCGCCCACGAAGACATCGTCCTGCGCCGTCCCACCCCAGGCCGAAGCATAGATCTGAGCCAGGTTCCATTCCGTTCCATCCGCAAACTCGAACTTCCCGACGATGCTGGGTGCCGGCGCCAGCGGAAGCCGGCTTTCAATTTCGAAGAAGAACTGCTTCACGGTGATCCGGTCGTCAGTCCCCTTGATGGACACCACGAGGTCGTTACCCCGTTGCGCAAGTTCCAGGTCTTCAGGCGCAACGCCTTCCTTGAAGCGCAGCACATCGGCATCGGCTCTCTCGGTGTAGTTTTCTTGGATGATGGTGTCTTGCCCATCCCCCCGTCCAAACACAAACACGTCGCTGTCGCGGGTGCTGTAAGTACCCAAGCGCCAGTAAGGTGGAACGATTTGCCCATTGAGAATGCTCCAGCGGCTTGCATTGCCGTACAGGACGTCGTTGCCCGCGCCGCCCTCCATCACATCCGCGCCGCCGCGCCCCACGATGATGTCGTCACCCGCGCCACCACTGAGGCGGCTGGGCAGGTCGTCGTAATCGGAGCCGATGAGCACGTCGTTGCCGTCCGTCGGCATGGGAAGGCTCTGGCGAATCGCCTCCTTCATATCCCACTGCGTGCCATCTGCAAACATCAGGGTTATAGGCGCCGAAATGGCGCTCCAGTCCCAGGTTGAGTAGTTTGAATTGCGGATCGTCAGGGTCTCGCCCGTGGCGATGATGGTCAGCCTGACGCCTGTGTAGTCATCAATGCCGAACTGCTCCGTGCGCACATCCTGCGGGTTGAGCCCGCGCAGCACGATCAGGTTTTGCCCATTGGTATCGGCATAGATGTCATTGATGCTGTCATGGCCCTGGCCGGCACCCCAGAAATAACTGTCGTTACCCCACTGGCCGTCCAGGTAATCGTTGCCCAGTCCACCCACCATCTGGTCGTTGCCCTGGCCGCCGATCAGGGTGTCGTTACCGGCGCCGCCGATCAAGACGTCTGCGCCGCCGCCGCCGGCCAGCGTGTCATTTCCGGTTTTACCGACCAGAATATCGACATCGCCGGTGCCGTTCAACGCGCTGCCGGTGTCGGCAGCCTGCTTCAGCTGGAAGCCCTGCAGGAGCGCGCTTTGTTCGGGGGTGAAAGCCGCCGTCTCGAGCAGGCCGGCCAGCCGCTCCGCGCCATTCCAACCGCTGATGCTCAATTGATCGATCGTGAAGTGAAAAAATTCTGCCAAATCAACGGCGGACTGGGCAGCGTCTACGGAAGTCTTCTGGTCAAACGCAGCGTCCACCGCGGTGAAATCCAGCCGCATGCCCTTGTCGTCAATGATCACCTCCACCTGGTCCATCAAAGCCTGGCCTGTGGTTTGCTGGTACAGGCTTTGGTAGACGCTCGCCGTGAGGCTGTCATAAGCGCCCTGGAAGAAACCCAGCCGCTGGGCTTCAATGCCGACCGTGTAATAGGTGTAGCTTCTGTATCCACCCGTCGCCGGGTCGTAATAGGAGGCATTCGACGCCCGGGTGTAGCGCTCGATCAAGGGCTGGCCGTTAAAGCGCTCCAGCGCGCTGAGTTGCTTGTACAACGCGGGCTGTTGCGCGGCGAAGTTCGCGATGGCCTGGCCTGGGCTGCTGACATACCAGCTGGCTGCGTTGGGCGGAATGGGGTTACGCGCCATCGCATCCCCCATGGCACTGGTGTTGGCCCAAGCGTTGACCACAGTTCCCAGCAAGGCCTGTCGGGCTTGCGCAGTGGTAGCGGCTTTGAAAGTGCTAACGACTTGTTCCAGGTTTTGCGCCTGCACGGAGCCCAGGCTCATGGCCTCCTGCAAATTACGCACCAGGCCCGCGCCGCGTATCTGGGGCAGAGCCGCCGCGGTATCGGTGACCGCCGGGTTTTCGGTGAACTCGCTGTAGAAGTTGTTGGTGGCGAGGTTGATGTTTTTGACAACCTGGGTCGTGCTGGTAGTGACTCCATTTGCATCGGTGGTGGTCTTGACGAAACTGCCGACGCCTTGGGCAGTGGCCACCAGGCTGATGCGGGTAATGCCGGCCTCGCCCAGAGTTTGCAACTCACCGGCCTGGCTGACGCCATCCTGGTTAAGGTCTCGCCATACGCGCAGGTCCGCATACGCGGCGTCGTTGGCATCTATGACGCCATCCGCATTGCCATCCAGAGCAGACAAAGCCTGAAAACCATTGGCAGCAAGCTGGCCGTTGGGCAGGCGGGTTTGATCGCCGAAGAGTTCCCGGCCGCTGTCAATGGTGCCGTTGCCGTTGATATCGCGTACCAGCATGCCGTCGTCTGACTTTATCCACTGTGTGCCGGTTTGGATGTTGTCGGCGTTGTGGTCGAAAAGGACTGTGCCGTTTGAATCGGTGAGTTCCACGCCGTCACCGTCCAGGTCAAGGATCAACGGATCGCTAGGCCAAACCCAATTGACGCCCTGGATGAAGTTTCTGGAAACGTCATCGGGGACACGGAATTGCTTGAGGAGGTCTTCCTTTTTTCCCTCGTCCTTATCCTTTAGCGAAATGCCTAGATAGGTAGCATTTTTCGCCATTTCAAAATCGAAATTCTCGATGGTAGTGCGATTATCAGTGTCGCCGCCTTTGACGATGACAAGGTTGCTACCGCTTTGCACGTAGGTGACCTGGCCATCGCTGGATTCCCAGGAATTACCGCCTTTCTTATTGCCACCGACAAAGATATAACCTGTCTTGAGTTCAACGCTGCCCTGGCCCGCACTGTCGTCGACGACGATATCGGAGTCGTCACCTACGACGTAAGTGTCAACGCCTGCGCCACCCTTAAGAGTGTCATGGCCGCCGTTGCCGTATAGGAAATCATCCCCATCGCCGGCCCGCAGCACATTGCCCCGTTTACCGCCGATTAGCAAATCCCTCGAATTGCCCCATCTCGAAGTATCCCAATCGCTATCCAGTGCGACAGATCGATCTATTGCGTCCCCCTTCGTATATTGGAAGTTAAGGGTCAGGAAGTCCCCGATTTTATTAGTAGCGAGGTACGAGTTCTGCTCCGGAATTCCAAGCTGCCTGTAAATCTGATTCGCAAATATTACGGTTGGCTGCCTGTAGTCGTCTGTGGCGCCGCTGAGAAGTAACGTGGGGTTATCTGGCAAGCCCTTCAAGGCATGCACCAGCTCATGCACTATTACCGCTATGGCTGTACTTTGCACTGCCGTGCCGTTGTTGTCGATGTACGCCAACGACGCCACGAAGTTCAGGTCAATACCCACGAGTCCCGTATTGAACCAAGCCTTCGCATCACCGCTTAAGTAACCGAACTTAATTGTATTGGTGGGGTTTCTAATCCAGTCGTCGAACATACCCCTGGCGATATCGGATCCCTCGTAGGCGGTTTTCATCGCTGCGAGAATCGTTGCTTTCTCAGCTGCAGAAAATGCGGGATCTATCGCTGTCTTGGCTTGAACATCAGAAAAACTCATTCGATTTTCTCGCTTCTTTATCTTCAAATTAACGAATTGGCGTATTGATCTTGTATTGCTCAAGCGAGATCAGATCAGCGGCATCAAGAATGCTGTTGTAGTGAATGTTTGCCCCATCGGAGGCAAAGCAGCGGTCGATCGCCGCAATAACGAGCTTGGTATAGCGCTGCGCGCTCTTCTCCATCGCTATATGCATGGTGTTCTTCGCCACCTCTCCAAAGGGCATGAATGTGACCTGCGGGGAAGCTCGAAACAACCATAGAAGGTCCGGTGGCATGCGTTCTTCAATCGGCCTTACTGCTGGCCGGCCATCGATCTCCGACTCTGCATAGGGATACGCAAAGGAAGTGAATTCCCGTTGGTTCAGCGGCATCGCCACACCCGTCGGCACGTTACGCGCTCCCGCCAACACCGTCTGATCAGCCAGCAGTTGACGCTCGTTCCAGCGAACGACACCGCGAATCCAGGGAGCCGGCCCTCGCTGAAAGGCAAGGTCTATCCAAGGGCTGGAAATGCGACAGCCGCGGGATGGCTGCGCACCCAGTGGGGGAACCACAGCGAGGGGCTCGTTTCCCGAGGTGGCGAGAGGCCAGTTTACGAACTGAAGCAGGGACCGCTTCTTGCTATCAATACTGTCTATGCCGAGCTTGTCTTTCGCTAGCCGAGCCGCAACGTGCTCCGTAACGGCCGTCACGAAGGCGCGAAAATGCGGGTCGGAACTGGATATGCCGGCAGCAGAGAGAGTGGTCTCGGGGCCGATCCTTGTCTCGTTCGTAATCTGAATCGGTACCGCGTCGACGGAGTACCGTGGAGCGCCTCCAGCAGTGCCTACCGCCACCACACTGGTCATAAAAAGAGAAAAGCGAAACATTTGCAACCTCCATGAATAAGAGATGATTTCCACACCGCGCCGCAAGATGGCTCTGCGTGCGGTTTCGGCGTTGTTGAATTTCATACTTCTTCTCCAAAGTCATAGATATATTGATCGATAGTGGCGCCTGGAGTCTCGCTCATATCGCACTTCCTTTCCGCCGGTGTTCAGTTCTCAGAATCGAAAAAACAAGAAGATCGCTGACAACATACCCGACGCCGATACAGAACAGAACCGAGATAAGGTAGCTCGAGTACGGAGTAACGACCTCTTCTGATGTCACTTGTCCCGCGACAGAGGTGATGATCGAATAAAACATAGCTATTGCTCCGACGACAACTACTCCGTTAAACCAGTGAATCTTCACACTTTGGCAAAGAGGCCCTCCCGCAGCCCAGAATTTCCGGACAAAGGAAGAGATCGAAAACAGAAAGGCTAGAAGCAATCCATAGGCATAGTGGATAGAGTTCTCGGGACCCATTGGGAAACTTGCCAGAACAAATTCTGCAACTGCCACAAAAACTTTAGGAAATACCAAAGCCGACGAAGCTACAGTCAGTTCGATAGCTATGCATAGGTTTTCTAAAGTTCTCATCCGAGACCCGCTGGAGTTAAGCATGTAGGGTTTACTAACTATTAAACAATCGAGAAATCACCAGACTTCATAGATCAGATTTCACTTTAAGCAGGTTAGTGATCTCAAATAAGGCGCCAGAAGCCGGGTTGAACGTCGTCATTTGGTGTTCCTAAGGGCCGCATCGGAGAGAGGACGATACAAATCAGAGTCCTTCTTAAGGAACTCAACCTCCCCCCTACAAAAATCTTCCTGAATCACGGGATTCACATACGGGCACCGCCAACGATAGGAATCAACAACGTCCTCAATCGCCTTGTGGAGCGCACTAGCTTGCGGGCTACCTACCGAGAAGATCTGCTTGTCTCGGCCACCATCTCTAGCTCGAAATTCGTATCTAAGCCTCGCCTCAGGTGATTGACTGAAATCCAGCTGTGCATCCATTTGCCAGAAGTTCAAACCATTGAACTGCTTCAGCAAATCGACGACTTGTTGCTCCGTTAACTGGAAACTGACCTCTCCCAGCGTCCTCACGTCTCGCATACCGTAGAAATAACCTCGCCCATTCCTGTATATCTCTATTCGATAGCGGGATAAGTAGGGTCGATGGCCATGATGCTTGTCCATGACGATGACCGGCAAGGCAGCGGCAACTTGCCTCGTATTTCGCTCCGCCATAGTGGAATCAAAATTGGGCAATCCGGTTTGCGCAAGGAGCGGGAAAGTCACTGCCATACCGAGGTTCAGTGCAAACACTCTAACGAGTCTGTCCATAAACTTCCCCTTTTAATCACGTAATTTTGTTCGCCATGTCATACGCAGTTTCCGCTGCCGGCGATTGTTTAGCAAAGTTCTCAAATAAACGCTTCCCTGCTTCTGCTGGGCCCCCAATAAAGTCTGGCAATCCTGGGGTCTGCAAGTTTCCCCACACCAATTCCAAATACCCTTGAGCCATCTACTACTCCAGAATTGATTGACGAAAAGAAAACTTTTCAAGGGCGACGAATTGCCCACCACAAAACAGTTGCAGCATTACCGCAGAACCCAGAACACAATACATATCTTTGACACTCGATACCCCAAAGAAGTGCTCCGCAAATGCAGCATTGCTTACAACCACAAAGATCAACGCCCAAGAGAAAATTACGAAAAATGGAATGAGCACGTAGATGATCACTCGTCTTTGGAGAAGACCAAATGATCGGTGCGAAGCGATGACTTGTTCTCGGAAAATTAGATTTTTTCGAGCAGCCATCCAGGGAAGCGCTAGCGGTATCAACATCAATGGCAAGAAAGTGAACCAAAGCGTCATAAAGGTGGATCCACTCGAGTTTCTGCATGCGACCTTTAAGCCAGGCAGTAACCATGGATGTAAGCAGTCAGACCAGCTTACGAGAGGCATGCATTTACCGAACAAAACGCCTGCAACTCCCAATGCATAGCAGGCCAACGATTCTTTTGAGAAGAGCCACCGCAGCATGACATCTGGAGAACGCTTTGCGCTGTTGGAATCATCCATAAATTGGCTTCACCCGAATTACTTTCAACGTACGTAAAGCGATGGTTTTCGATTCATCATTTACCCCTCATGTCTCTTGCCACTCCCCCGCCATTGCAGCTTGACGTGAAGTTTGATTTGAACGAAATTTTCACAAGCGTATGCAACAACAATTGGCGCCAAATCGTCATCTTGGTTCCCTGAATAGATTAATGACCATAGACAAGCTAATAAGACCTACAAAAAGTGACAGTCGCATAAGAATTGAATGCCATACCCAAAAGGCAAATAGCTGCAACTTGCTGTCGATAAAGAAATAGGCGGATCCGTAGCCTTCGTAACTAGGCAGTCCCTTCTTCAAATTTCTTCTACCCTCCTGCGCTGCCCAACCGGGCAACTGGCTATACGCCGCTGCGTAGCAGCAAGCTAATACTGGGAACGCAAATATCAAAAGATGTGCAACCGAAACAGGGGCTTTTGCGTTCAAAATGAGCACGATCAAAGACCAAGGGTTGTCCGGAGTATTAGCGTAGTGTGATAGATCCTGTCGTAGAAAAAATTCGTTCAAAGCGATTAGTACCACCGCCGCCGCCATACCGACTCTGTTCAATCTTTGATAGAACAGTCCGAGTCGATGCTCGCTCGGTTTTAGAACATAGGGAATCTGTGACTTCATCTTTTCCGCTCAATTCAAAACAAATTTCTTGGCAACATTGCCTTAGTGGTTCCTGCAATAAAACCAGCCCAACCACCAACTATCCAGCCCATCACAAAACCAGTAACTAACGCAAAGACTACGCCGACAAACAGACGCACTTTATTTTTGACGTCTAGCCCCCTCCATCGTTCCAGGGACTGAAACGACTCAAAATCGACTTGCTTCTTACGCGGGCAAGCTCGAATCATTACAAGATAAACAACGGCTACAAACGCTAGACCAATTGCCAAAGGGCCGTAATAGAAGTAGGAGCGCCATGTACTGTGGTTATGAATTGGGAGATACGGGTACAGCAAAACTGCGATCGAAAATCCAATCAGAATTCCTCCGAGGAACAATTTTCGGATGTGGACATATAGCTTGTATCCAAAATCGAAGGCTCTGCGCGTTACCTCTGGGGTCTGCATGTTGTCACGCATAAATGAATGCATTTTTTCCATCGAGACTAGTGGGACCTAGCCTTATCGTCCTCAATCACCGCCATCTGCTTGGGTGGTGACGGGTCCGAGGCAGTTGATGAACTATCCTTTGCTGCGGTCCTTGGGCCAAACTGAATGACCTCATCCACCTGCAAGCCACGCGGCAGGACATGCGCGATAAACAACATCGTTACCTTGCCCTTGAGCTGATTGATGGTCTGGGCGAAGTGCTCGGCCGTCTGGTTGTCAAGGTTGCTGGTGGCCTCGTCGAAAACCAGTACCTTGGGGTTTTTAAGCAGCGCGCGGGCGATGGCAATGCGCTGGCGCTGGCCGCCTGAGAGGCCCACGCCATGCTCGCCCAGCGGCGTCTGGTAGCCCTGCGGCAGCCCTTCAATCACCTCGTGGATTTCCGCCATCTTGCAAGCTGCGGCAATCTGCTCAAAACTGGCTTGGGCATTGGCCATCTGCAGGTTCTCATACACCGTGCCAGAGAAAAGCGTGGTCTCTTGCGGCACCACGCCGAAGTTGGTGCGCAATTCGTTGGCCGAGAGGTAGCGCAAATCTTGCCCATCAATCACGATGCGGCCGTCGCTGGGCGGGTAAAAGCCCTGTAACAGCTTGGCAAGCGTGCTCTTGCCGCAGCCGCTGGGGCCCATCAGCACGGTCAGGTGGCCGGGCTTGATGGTGAGGTTGAGGTTGCGGTACAGCCAGGGGTGCTGCTCTGAGTAACGGAAAGACACGGCCTGGAATTCAATGCGCCCACCCGTCTCGCCTTTGTTGCCGGCGCGTTGGGGAATCAGCGCATAAGGCTCTGTGGGCATGTCCATCACATCGCCCAGCCGTTTGACAGCGATATTGGCTTGCTGGAATTGCTGCCACAGCCCCACCAGGCGCAGCATGGGCTGGCTCATGCGGCTGGCAAACATCTGGAAGGCGACCAGCATGCCGATGGAGAATGTGGTGGCGCCGGCCGCGGCGTTGTTGGCACTGTCGATCACCAGCAAGGCGCCGACGACCAGGATGGCCAGCGTCATGGTTTGCTCCAGCGCGTTGGCAATGGTGTTGTAGGTGTTGGCGAGCTGCTTGGTCTCAAAGCCGGCGGCCAGGTATTCGGCGATCTGGTCGCCATAGCGTTGCTCGAGCACTGGCTCCATCTGCAGCGATTTCACCGTGGCCATGCCGGATACATACTCGGTCACAAAAGCCTGGTTCTTGGCGCCCAACAAAAACTGCTTGTTAAGCTTGGCGCGAAAGATGGGTGTCACGGCCAGGCTGAGCCCCACGATGAGCAGCATGATGCCCAAGGCGATCAGGCTCAGTTGCCAGCTGTACCAAAGCATGACGCCCAGGAAGATCAGCAGGAACGGGCAATCCAGCAAGAGCGTGACGGCGGCACCGGAGACAAACTCCCGGATCTGCTCGACCCCGTGCAGCCGCGCCACCAGGATGCCCGTCTGGCGTTGCTCGAAATAAGGCATGGGCAGGCGAAACAGGTGACGAAACACGGTTTGCCCCAGCACGGCATCCACGCGGTTGCCGGTGTGCAACACCAGGTACTGGCGCATCCAGGTCATGCCGGAAGAAAACACCATGAACATGACGAGGGCGATACCGACGACCCAAAGCGTGCTGTACGTCTGGTTGACGACCACCTTGTCGATCACCACCTGGGTAAGCAAGGGAGTAGCCAACGCGACCAGCTGGATGGCCAGCGACGCGAAGAGGACATCGCGCCAGATGCGCTTGTGCTTGATCAGTTCAGGAATGAACCACCGAAAGCCGAACTTGGGCGGGCCTTCGGCCATGTCATCGTCGGCTGCCTGGGCGGTGGAGCGGACAAAGAGCATGACGTCGGGTTCGAAGCAGGATTCAAACTCCGCAACAGCGATTGAACGCGGCGCCTGGTCGCCCACTTCGAAATAGACCAGTCGCCCCTCGTCAACCTTGGCCAGCAAGGCGACCCTGGATTGTGATTCGTGTGTGTCTTGGGGCGATTCGTCCGCCTGCTGCCGCTCCGGCGCCGCACGCTTGACGAAAGCCAGGCACGGCAATGGAAGGGTCGCGAGCTCTGGTGCGTTGACGGTTTTTTCGCCTATCTTGAAATCAAGCGCCCTGGCAGCGGCCAGCAAAGTGGTCTTGCCATAGGGTGGCGGGAACTGCTGTTGCAACAGGTCCGGGGAAAAAGGAAGGCGGTAGAGCTGGCACAGGCTGCCCAATGCCCAGGTGATGTCCCTGGCGGACAACGCTCCCCTTTCCTCCGTCGATGAACTGTCCTGCAAGATGCCTTTCCTCCCCCGAACCTTGTTGCCCTTTTAGGGTGTATTTTTTTACTTGGGTCTGAATATACATTTGAAACACTTTGATGCATATTCAAATTACACTTTTTGTTGTACATAGAGGGGGCGCATCTTTTAATTTGTAACGCGGACGCTTAATCGGGGGCGGGCACCTTACATATTTGAAGGGCTGCCGCAACGACCCTGGTCGCCGCCTCCTGGACGGAATGTTCCCGGTATTTGCGCGCGAATGACTGGGCGGCCTCGGTGAAGCTTTTATTGCTAAGCATCTGGTCCAGGCTTGCTATCAACGCGGAAGGGCTTTGGGGTGTTGGAAGAATCCCCGCGCCCAGTTTCGCCACCTGCTTGGCACTGAGGTAGGCCTCGAGATGCCTCACATAAAAGACAAGGGGTTTACCAGCGAGCAAGCTGGCGCTGATAAACCCGGCGCCGCCATAGCTCAGCACAGCATGACAGTCCCGAAACGCTTGGGCCAGGCAAACGGCCTCACCCTCCACCACGACGTTGGGGCTTTGCCAATCCCGGAGCATCGCTTCGTCTGCACCGCGCAGAAAGATGCAGTAGGCATGAGGGGAGGCGTGTATTTTTTTTCGCAACTCGGCGAGATTCGGCAACGATGCGTTGAGGTAGGCGAAGACCCTGTGCGAACCGCTGGCCCCGGGCCAGACGGGCGAACGGCCGACGTCCGTGACAAAGAGGTTGCCGCAATACTCTGCGTTTTCGCGAGGCCCAAACGCGTCAAGCTCAGGAAAGCTCATCAGGAACACTCTTGTGGCGCGAAATATCCCGTGCACGCTTTCCACAAGGTTTTCGGAGAACGCTGCATTGACGGTTTGGATGATCTTTTCGTCCACTTGTCCATCGGGCATAGTGGCTCCTGTGCGCATAGGCGGGGACGGATGAACAGATGCCGGCAGCTCAAAGGGCAATGCCATCAGAATTGTCGGAATCGCCGCCTGCCTGGCACACAGCAATGACAACGGCGCGTACGAGGCGATCACCACATCCGGCTTGCAGAGATCGAATAGCCCTTGCCAGGCAGCCATCAAACCCAAAAGGCTTTGTCTCGACGTGAAACCGAAAACCTTCAGGATGTCGGCCATTGTTTGCGGTTGGGGGCCTTGCGCGGGGAAGAACTGATCGGGATGTGCTGGGGCCTGTAAAACAATAAAGCCTTCGCTCTTAAGAAGAGCCCCCGCGCCTCTGGCATCTCTTACAGCAAAAACAACCCGATGGCCCTGCGCCTTGAACTGCCGAGCGATGGGCAATAGCGGCATGACATGCCCGAACCCCTGGCCGATCTCCCAGGTAAACAATACAGTGAGGTTGTGCATGCATCGTTCCAGAACTAAAGGGCGATGATAGAGCCCAACTCTTCCGGGTTTTGGTAAGTGTTAGTCCTGGCACGATTCGCTGGCCAATTGAGTCACCGCGTTTCGCGCATTGCCGCGTTCACAGCATCAGTTTGACCCCAAACGCCGCCATCAACGCCGCGCAAGCACGGTCTATGGGCCGGCGCAGCGTCATATAGCCTTCGATCACACGCGGCGTCGAAAACAGGAACGCGGCGAGGCCATACCAGAGCAGCGCATCAAAAAGCACCAGCCCAACCGCCGCAGTGCGAAACGGCCAGCCGGCGTCGGCCGGCACCAGCAGCACAAAGATGCTTCCGAAGTACGCCAGCGCCTTGGGATTCAGCAAGCCGGTGGCCAGGCCGCGCATCAGCGCCTGGCGCGCCGGCTGCGCAGGCTTGCC
>Ga0209025_1001417_pt1 | contig 31751 bp, 36 predicted proteins | sample AraplaMF_Col_mLB_FD_184256 | JGI IMG/M metagenome (GOLD analysis project Ga0209025, IMG submission 184256) | Arabidopsis root microbial communities from the University of North Carolina, USA - plate scrape MF_Col_mLB (SPAdes) (version 2) | ecosystem: Host-associated > Plants > Roots > Endosphere... | reverse complement strand
CCGTCCGCCGCTAACCTGCAGGAGCAAGCTCCTACAAGTCCGCTCGACTTGCATGTATTAGGCACGCCGCCAGCGTTCGTCCTGAGCCAGGATCAAACTCTCCATAATAGTTAAGTTTAAATCTTGTATTGCTCAAAAAACTAATAATTGACGTTTTACTTCATGTTTTGTTTAGTTTTCAAAGTTCACTTTGTCGCGTCATTGGCGACTTTCTTATATTAACATCTCTTTATTTGAGAGTCAACATTATTTTAGAAGTATTTTTCATAACTTCTTTTTTGTTATTTCGCCGCACCATCTTGGCGACGTATATTAATATAACATCATGTTCTGTTCATGACAAGTCTTTTTTTACTATTTTTTAAAAAAAAAGCTAAAAAATATATAATTAATAAAGGAAGAGTAATAAGAGATGTCGAATTACGCATAAACTATATAGAAAAAAGGAGTTTTCATTATGGAGCTACACCCAGACATTCTTATTAAATTACTTATTTCAGCCATGTTAGGTTCCATTATCGGACTAGAAAGAGAATTAAAAAGAAAACCACTTGGATTAAAGACATGTCTCGTTATTTCTATCATGAGCTGTCTATTAACAATTGTTTCGATCAGTTCAGCTTATAATTTTCCAAGTAGCGATTACTTAAACATCACAATGGATCCATTACGATTGCCTGCACAAATTGTATCAGGGATTGGATTTGTAGGGGCAGGAGTAATCTTACGTAGAGGTAATGATACGATTGCAGGTTTAACGACAGCTGCGATGATTTGGGGCGCATCTGGAATTGGTATTATCGTAGGGGCAGGTTTTTATTTAGAGGCATTAGCTGGCGTTGGCTTACTTATTATAAGTGTTGAGCTAATTCCATATTTAATTAGAAAACTTGGGCCAAAAAGATTAAAAGAAAGAGACATCATTTTAAAAATGATTGTTAACGGGATTGAAAACATTAATACTGTAATTGATCAAATTAACGCACAAGAAATTACAGTGAAAAATATTAAAATTAAAGGATTAAGTAATGACGAGCATTATGTTCAAATGAAGCTTTTAGTTTTTAATAAACGAAGAACTACTGAAATCTATTATGACATTGAACAAATTGAAAACGTACGAGGAATTGAAATAGAGAGTATTTAATGCTGATAACTTACATTATATTGGTAAAAATAAGTGTTACGAGATAGTGATGGAGGAATGCATTTGAAAGTCTTTCGTAACACACCAACCTATTTTAAATCCTATACTCTTTTAAAAGTTACGTTTATCTTAATTTCACTGATTGTTGTTTTTGGTATCATCATACACTTTGCAGAACCATTTACTTTTCCAACAGTGTGGGATGGACTATGGTGGTCACTAGTAACAACATTTACAGTTGGTTATGGTGATTATGTTCCTTTCTCTCCTGTCGGTCGTTTTTTTGCAGTTATCTTAATTCTACTTGGTACAGGGCTGGGATCATATTACATGATTTCTTTTTCTGCACAGGCATTTCGAAATCAGGATGCCGATTTTAAAGGAACACTGACATTTTCAAAAACAAATCACATCGTAATCGTTGGATGGAATGAACGTGTGAAAAATGTCATAAAACAATTACGTAATACGTCATGCTCGACTCATATCGTACTCATCGATGAAAGTTTAGAGCTGTTACCTCCTGATTTAGAAAAAGTACATTTTGTTAAAGGTAGCGCAGCAAGTGATTCTATTTTAGAAAAAGCAAATTTAAGATCAGCACATACCATACTAATTACTGCAGACCAAAATAAGAATGAACATGATGCCGACATGCAAACAATCTTATCAATCATTGCAGCTAAAGGTGTGAAACCATCAATAAATTGCATAGCTGAAATCTTAACTAAAAATCAAGTTATCAATGCTACTCGAGCTGGAGCAGATGAAATCATTGAAGTAAATTTACTAACATCTTTTGTCATGACTGGTTCAATCTTACATAAAGGATATTCAGATGTACTACTTAAACTATCAAACCAACTAGAAAATTTTACTGTTAAAATAGTTGAGGTAGATCAACACATGATTGGCCAATTCTTTTATGACATTGTAGTAGAAGAAATGAACAATGACAAAATCATTATTGGAGTTGTCAGAAATAAAAACACGATGATTAGACCTGAAAATACGCTAAAAATTGAAAAAAATGATTTCCTTATTTCTCTAGTTTGAATTTCAAACATACATATATATAAAATCTCTTTTCAAATTGAAGTGATACTTTTGTGATTTAAAACGTCAAAGAAAAAGTTGATTCAAAGGAAGGTACTAGACTCCTTTGGAAGATGCAGGAAGGGAACAACCAGGAATGGAATTGTAATCAACTAACCCATTCTAATATGGAATCAACCTACAAAAAAGAGCCACTTCACTTCAAATGAGGATGGCTCTTTTTCTTCTTATAATAAGTATGATTCAACTGATTTTAGAATTTCTCTACCTTTTTTTTGATACTTTCCTGGTACATTTGCATCTGCTTCAATTGGCTCTTGGAACTGATTCATCGATGCTGTTACATTTCCTTCAATACCAATATTGTCATCTAAACCTTTATTATATACATGTGTTAATAAGTACGGCGTTTTAAATTGAATAACTGCACCATCCATATCTAAGGAACCAGATGATACTTTAAAAGGTAAACGCAAATATTGATAACCATGGTCATTTGCCATTAATAAATCAAAACTACCATGATCGAAATCCCAATTGGGTCCAATTACAAACCCATGACTTTTTAATTTTTCTTCAATATGGTTCAGTACAAATGTTTGATTTTCTAATTTTGATTCTAAAGGATACATTCTTTTTCTCCTCCTTTTTATAGATAGTATTTTCCAATAACCTAAAAACATGAACGTTAAATTAAAGCAAATATTGAATAACTTATCACTTTTCGTAGACAGAAAAAAACCGTCGTTAAAAAATTAACAACGGTTTTTTCATATTATTTTAAACGCTCTTCTAATTGTATTTTTAATTCTTCAAATCCAGGCTTACCTAAAAGTGCAAACATATTTTTCTTATATGCTTCCACACCTGGCTGGTCAAATGGATTAACTCCTAACAAGTAACCGCTCATCGCACAAGCTAATTCAAAGAAATAAACTGTGTAACCAAATGTGTATTCATCTAATTTAGGTAAATTAACAACTAAACTTGGTACGCCACCATCCGCATGCGCTAAAATTGTACCTTCAAAAGCTTTTTTGTTAACGAAATCCACAGATTTACCTGCCAGATAATTTAAACCATCTGAATCATTATCTTCAAGTTCAATCGTTAATTCATGTCGAGGACTCTCAACATTAATGACTGTTTCAAACAAGTCACGGCGACCTTCTTGAATATATTGTCCTAATGAATGTAAATCAGTTGAGAAGTTTGCAGAAGATGGGAAAATTCCTTTTTGATCTTTTCCTTCACTTTCACCAAACAGCTGCTTCCACCATTCACCAAAATATTGAAGTGAAGGCTCATAATTTACAAGCATTTCAATAGTTTTACCTTTACTATATAAAACATTACGTACTACTGCATATTGATACGCTTGATTATCTTCTAACTCAGATGAATTAAATTCATTTAGTGCACTTTGAGCACCTTTCATCATTTGTTCAATATCTAATCCGGCTGCAGCAATTGGTAATAATCCTACTGCTGTTAAAACAGAATATCTTCCACCAACATCATCAGGAATAACAAATGTTTCATATCCTTTTTCATCTGCTACTGTTTTTAATGCACCTCTAGCTTTATCTGTTGTTGCATAAATTCGCGCTTTCGCTTCATCCGCTCCATATTTATCTTCTAATAATTTTCTAAAGATACGGAATGCAATTGCAGGCTCAGTAGTTGTACCCGATTTTGATATGACATTAATTGAAAAGTCTTTTTCTTTTAACAGTTCAATTAAATCATGCATGTATGTAGAACTAATATTATTACCAACGAAGAAAACTTGTGGAGCTTTTCTTTCTTCCTTCGAAGTTATATTGAAAAATGAATTTTGTAGCATTTCAATTGCAGCACGAGCTCCTAAATATGAACCACCGATTCCAATGACTAAAAGTACATCTGAATCTGATTTAATTTTATTCGCAGCTTTTTGGATACGAGAAAACTCTTCTTGATCATATTCATTCGGTAAGTCTACCCAACCTAAATAGTCATTTCCAGCACCTGTTTTTTCATGAATCGTATGATGAAATAATTTTACAGCATCTCTCAAATATGTAAGTTCATGTTCTTGAAAAAATGATTTCGCTTTTGAGTAATCAAATTTGATATGAGAAGTCATTTGAAACCTCCTAAAATAATTTATACTTTACAATGTACCGAAATATAATATTCAAAGCAAGTATCTACTCTTAAATATTTGTGAATTTATTAACATTCATTTCTTTGGTATTGCAAATTATTTTTCCGTTCATTACATAATCTCAAAAAAATGAGAGAAAATATGTTAGAAGGTAATGAAAAAGGAGGTAAACTTTAATGAGTACTCTACAACGAATTGCACTTATCTTCACAATTATTGGAGCAATCAATTGGGGATTAATTGGTTTTTTCCAATTTGACTTAGTTGCTGCTATTTTTGGCGGAGCAGATTCTGCCTTTGCTCGAATAATATATGGTATCGTTGGTATTTCAGGTTTAATTAACCTTGGCTTGTTATTTAAACCTTCTGAAGAGCTAGGTACACACCCTGAAACAAACGATATTTAATGAATACATTTATAAATTAAAAAGGAAGGGAACTCCCTTCCTTTTTAATTTGTCATATTCTCTTTTTTCATTTCAACATGGATCCATTCATTTAACTTTTTGTGCAATGTACTAAACCCATCAGGTTTTAATTCTCTTAACAGCCTTGCCGCATGTTTTAAATTCTCATCACCATTTATCCCTTGATCAAGACTTGCTCCTTTTAAAGATAAACTGATTTTCCCGGTCATCTCGTCAATAGACAGTACACGTACATTCACTGTTTGCCCAACAGATATATAATCTCGAATGTCACGAACATAGCCATTAATAATTTCGGATATATGTACTAGTCCTTGTGTTTGGTGATCAAGTGAAATAAAGGCACCATACGTCTGAATTCCAGTTACTTTTCCAGTGTAGACTTTCCCAATATTGTAGTTTTGTGCCATTAAAAACACTCCTATTTTCGTTCAATCCAAATAAATTTTAGCACACACAGTCCAACTTTTAAAGCAACTACATAAACACTTCATGGCACTTTTCTAATAAATTTGTTATTTACCCTTATTGTATTATAGTCATTTTAAAGGTTGGGCTATATCTATTATTTTAAAAATTTCCTTCTATATTTAGAATTGACGAAAAACTAAAAATATAAAAGCATTGAATATAGATGATTTAATTTTAGAATCAATATTTTCTTTCTCGATTGGTACTCATTTTTAAGGCTCGCGTACGTCCAATAAATAAGTAGAGAGTAACAATCTTTTTTCTGTACTTTATAAAAAGCATTTTCTCCTTTCATTTGGACATAATAATCCAAAATCTAAGAAAGGAGTTTTAGATGATGAGTCATTCTGAAACAATACAATCCACTTATAAAGTCTTTGGACTGGATGTCTATTATGAACTATATGGGTATCAAAATATCGATAAGAAAGATTCAAAGGTATTTGTATGTATCCATGGGTTTTTATCATCTTGTTTTAGCTTCCGCAGACTAATACCATTTATCGCTAAGGATCATATTGTACTGGTTATTGATTTACCTCCGTTTGGTAAAAGTGGAAAACATCTTAATTTTACTTACTCTTACGATAATTTTGCTAATGTGGTTATTTCACTCGTAGATCATCTAAAGCTAAATAAAGTTAACTTAGTAGGACATTCTATGGGTGGACAAATATGCCTTTATGTAGCTAAGAAGAAACCTGAATTTGTAAATAAAGTCATTTTACTTTGTAGCTCGGGGTATTTAGGTAAAGCAAACCCTCATTTAATACTTTCATCTTATTTCCCTTTTTTCCATCTTTACGTAAAGAGAACAATTACAAAGCAAGGTATAATGAATTCATTAAATTCAGTTGTTCATAATCAAAATTTAATTGATGAAGAAATGATTAACGGCTACAAGGAGCCTTTTTTACGAGATGAAATTTTTAGAGCCTTAACAAAAATGATACGGGATCGTGAAGGCGACTTAAGTCCAACTGATTTGCAAAACATCTCAGTCCCAACCCTTCTAATTTGGGGTGAAAAAGATAAAGTCGTGCCCCTTGAAATCGGTAAAAGACTTCATCAAGATTTAAAACAATCTATTTTAGTTACTTATCCGGAAGCAGGTCACTTAATTCCAGAAGAAATTCCGGAGCATATTTATGATCGAATCGCTAATTTTGTTTGACCTAAAAAGATTAACTTAAAAGACAAACCTGCAGCTCATTTGCTACAGGTTTTTTACATTTCAAATACTGGCAAAGATATTCTTGTTTTTAACCCTTTACCCTGGGTATTCGTAAATTTGATGTCCCCATCATGTTGTTCAATGATTTGCTTTACAATCGCTAAGCCCAAGCCTGTTCCACCTTCACTTCTTGATCTTGCTTTATCTACTCTATAAAAACGTTCGCCTAAGTGAGATATTTCTGCTTCTGGAACACCTTTACCTTCATCTACAATTTCTAGTACGACCTTTTTATTTTGTCTTAATGTAATCGTAATAGATTTACCTGATTGTGTATAACGAATTGAATTATCTAGTAAATTGTGAATAACCTGTTGAAAACGATCTGGGTCAACACTCGCAATAATTGATTCATCTAAGTTTTTATGCACAATAATGTTTTTATCTTTCAATACCTGTGTATAAGTTTCAAGTGTATCTTCAATTAATTGAGCAAGTACATTTGGCTCTTGTCTTAACGGAATATTTTGACCATCTAAAGTTGCTAAATCTAATAAGTCACGAACAAGTCTTTGCATGCGGCCAGCTTCTTTTTGAATGATGCCTACATATTTCAATTGTTGCTCCGGTTTCACTACCCCATCAAGAATCGCTTCACTATAGCCTTTAACATAACTAAGCGGAGTTCTTAATTCATGCGAAACATTTGCCAAAAATTCCTTTCTATTTTCATCTTCTTTTTGTAAGGAATCTGACATTGAATTAAATGCGATGGCTAGCTTCCCAACTTCATCTCCACTATCATGTTTGATTCGTTCAGTATAATCACCATTTGCCATTTTATATGAAATTTGCTCCATTCGTGACAATGGTTTAATCATTTGCTGAATGATTCTCCTACCTATGATTAGTATAATCACAGCAAATAATAATGCACTAACAAAAAAGATCCATTTCGATTGCTGAATTAAATCAGTAATACTTTTTAAAGGCAAATGTAAATAGATAATCCCTTCGAGTTTTTCTTTTTTCACTACAGGTACAACTACGCCAATAATTTGCCGTTTAAACCTTTCTTCAAAACCTTTTTTTGTAATAACCTTCCCCTGCAATAATGTCTCTCTATCATCTTCAGTAATAAATGACTGGTGACTTACATTATAAGGAATACAAGCACTTAAATCTCGAGGATTACTCACAAATAATACGTTTGCATTAGACACTTTATCAAAATCTGATACGAATCTCTCAAAGTCCTTTATATTACTCTCGTGGTAGTGCTTTACTATATTTTTACCTTCTTGAATCAAAGTAGTTCGTACATATGAAACATATAATTGTTTATATGCAAATTGAAACATTAAAAAAAAGAAAATGCTTGTACATATGACTATGATACAAATTGTTAACCATAGCTTTTGTAAAAATGAAAATGAGTAGAATATATTTTTCATCCATTCATCCCAAACTTATATCCTACACCCCAAACAGTAGAAATATAATCCGCATCTTGTCCAAGTTTTATTCTTAAAGTTTTAATATGAGTATCAACTGTTCGAGCAGTTCCAAAATAATCGATTCCCCAAACCTTTTCTAAAATTTGTTCACGACTGAAAACATAATCTTGATGTTTACTAAAAAAGAGCAGTAAGTCATATTCTTTTAGCGTAAGAGATAATTCTTTGTTTGTGACAAAAACACTTCTAGCTTTTTCGTTAATCTCGATGTTCCCTATTTTTAATAAAGAAGATGCTTCTTCATGATGTTTAGTTCTTCTAAGAACGGCATCTACTCTTGCAATTAACTCTCCTGGACTAAATGGCTTAACAATATAATCATCTGCTCCCATTTTTAATCCATTGACTTTGTCCCATTCTTCCCCTTTTGCAGTTAAAAAAATAACAGGGACTTCACGTGTTTCTCTTATTTTTTTGCAAAGGGTCCAGCCATCCATAACAGGCATCATAATATCTAATATTAATAGATCAAAGTTACATTGATTGATTAATTTTAATGCGTCTTCCCCATTGTTTGCCTGATGCCAACTGTACCCACTATTCTCTAAATACATTCCAACTAATTGGCAAATTTCTTGTTCATCATCTACGACTAATATTTTTCTTTCACTCATTGATGATTACCCTCTCTTAATAATAATTGAAAAGGCCCTCTTCCCACAGCGGCTTCTTTATTGATTTTCATTGTTTCGGTATTAATTTCATACAATTTGTTTAAATCATAACTCGCCACATAAGCTGTATGTCTATACCCAATTGCTGAATATGGATTAGAACCTACTTCTAGAAATTCTTTCTGATTTGTCGTGTTTGGATTTAACTTATAAATTTGATTCGTTCCGTGAGCAATCGTAAACACGCCATCTTTATTTTGAAAGAATGAAATTGGCATCAATGGTGTATGAAGGGCTTTAATAAACTTACCACTATCTGTAGAAAAAATTCTGACATCTTCATTTTCTACTTCACCGTTTCCGTGTCCTCCAATATAAAGCTCGGAAGAATCATCGTTTAAATATAATCCATTTGACGTTAATGGTACTTCGATTGTTTGATCTATTTTTAAGTTTTCTAGATTAATTCCTATTATTCTTTTTTCATTAAATAAACTCACAAATAACTTTTCATGAATTGGATCTTCAATCAACGAAATAGGATTTTTTCCTACTTTTACTTTTTTTTCTACTTTTCCTTTCAGACTAAAAAACGTAATTGTATTTTCTTCTCCATTAGATACAGCAACCATATTTTTACTATTTAAAGAAATCATATTAGTGATCCCTTTTTCACCCTGCCAACTATTCATTTTTTTCCCAGTTGAAAGTTGATACAAATCAATTATTGGATCCTCAGGATGATAAACAGCAATTACCTTCCCATGATTTAGTAAGGCTGCCCCACTTACATCTCTGTTTAAATTCCAATCAGTTACCTTTTTTAAGTTCTTTTGATTCAGAAATGTTAAACTACCTACTTTTTTATTTACTGAAATAATTAAGTCCTTATTCTCACTAATCGCATCTAATTTATGATTCATGCAGCTCGAAAGCATGAAGCTACAATAAAGTACAATTAAACAAATCCATACATTCTTCAAACCCATCACCACCGTTACTTAACCTTCTAACTAAAAAAGAAGCTATCCTTATGAAAATCTATAGTTAAAGGATAGCACTAGTCTCTTATTTAGTTAACTGTTACTTCATTTTCAATATGATCGTGTAGTTCACCTTTCTCAACATGTACTTTGATAAAGTTCTTTCCATTTGTCTTGAAAGTATATTTTACTTCGTATTCACCAGGTGATACTTCTTTTGCATCAGTGTAATCATGTTTACCCATTGCATCTTTCCATGTTTCGATACGTACATTTGCCTTGTCTAAAGCTTCACCTTCATCCGTTTGAAGGTGAATTGTATATAAGTTCTCTTTATTCACTTGAATCTTTTCAGTTCCCATTAAATGAATCATAACTTCACCGTGATGATGTCCTTCTGTATGAGCACTATGGTCATCTTTTGTACTATTATTGTTGGTATGGCTACTAGAAGTCGCCTCAGTTACTTTAAAGTCTTTTTTAGGCATTGAATGTTGATCCCTAGCAGTAATATGGGCAACAACGTAAAAATCTCCTGGCTCAGTAATTTTATATTTCGCTGAGTAAATGCCATCTGCACCGTTTTCTGCTTCAAGCATGGCTAAACTATCCTCGCCTTGTTTACCAATTTCGAATTGAACTTCATCTGCATCTGCAACCACTTTTTTATTTTGTGTAACTTCCGCTCGGAACGTTATCTCTTTATTCACATTTATATCAGTTGTTGGTAAAAGAATTGAAACCTCTAATGGTTTCTCAACTGCTTGCTCTTTCTCTTTCCCATTTGAGCAAGCTACAGTCATCATCATACATGCAATTAATACACTTAGAACTTTTTTCATATGTATTGCCTCCTAAATTTCTTCCATACAAAGAATAACAGATAAATGTGATGAAAATGTGATATAGCATTCAAAAAAAAGAGACCTTATATAGTAAGTCTCCATTTTAAAAGAATTTATTCATTTAACTTATTTTTTTCATCTATTTCCATTAATCGTTTCTCTTCTTTTAAAGATGCTCTTTTAAATAAATAAAATGTTACAAAGGCACCAATCATAAAAATGATTAGAGAAATAACAGCAGGTAAATATTCTGATTTATCCTCTGGAAAATATAAGAATTCCATCATAGCTCGATCACTCCCACTGCCAATTATACTTATTTATGATACATAAGCATAGTGATAACCAAAATAAAAACCAATTGGTTGATTTCCAATTGGTTTTTAATAAGAAGATATTCTTTTTTTGAATGAAGAAAAATCAACGATATCGCCAATCGTAGCAGGCGCTGGCTTCTTCATATATTGTTTATCTTTTTCTACTAATTTAAATATGTGATAAGTCGTTAGTGCATCATCTAAAGCTTTATGATGATTCCCTGTTCCATCTTTTCCATATTCTTTCATCGCATTCCAAAGACCTGTTTGATTTTGATTACCAAAAAAGGTTTTATACTCAAGACAAAGGTCTCTTAGTTCCCCTTTTATTGGAAATGGAATATTAGCAGCATCACAATTATGCTTTAGTACTCTCATATCCATGTTTCCCCAAGTAATCACGGTCGTTTTGTATTGACTAGTCGCTTCATTTAGTTTTTCTGCAAGTTCCTTAAGCTGGATACCTTGATCAACATTTCTTTGTGAAATATTTAAAAATCTTTTACATCTTGAGGATAAGGTTGGAAATTGAATTGGTTTCACAAATGAGGAATAGGTCTGGTTGATTTCTTCATTAACGACACTTACAAAACCTACTTCAATAATTTCCGGATAAAATTTGATTCCCTTCAATCGACCATCTGGCATTGTAAATTCAAAATCAAGAAACAAGAACTGCTCTTTCATTTCCTCACCTCCTGAAAAAATAAATATTTTCTGATTTTTTACTATTGTCTTATATGCTAAGTGATTATTCAAGTCTGATATCCATTTTTTCAAATATTTGCTTATTAAATTAATACAGCAGCATTGTGTAAAAAATAACAAAGAGTGACCATCTAAATGAAATTTCATGTTAAAATAATATACGTTCGTTTAAATATTATTTAACGAATTAAAAAATACGAAAGTATATAGAGGGCTATTATGAGAAAAATTATTGGTTTTATCTTTATTATAATAAGCTTTCTTGTCTTTTATTTCACATCTGAGAAAGCCTTGTCGGCATACGAGAACTCCAAAAATATTCCGAAGAAAACAGTTGAAGAACTACCGGTCATTTCATTGTCGCAAAATAGTATTTTTTACGACCGAAATAACAAACCTTTTTACATCCCAGGTTCTGGTGAGAATAGAATTAATTTAAAAAGTAGTGAAATTCCTCAACTAGTTAAAGATATTTTTATTTCAACAGAAGATCGATACTTTTATTCTCACAAAGGGGTAGATCTTTTTGGTGTCGCAAGGGCAATGATGGTAAATGTCTCAAATAGTGGAATAGAACAAGGAGCTAGTACAATTACACAGCAGCTTGCTCGTAATCTATATTTAACGCATGAACGATCAGTTGAACGAAAAGTAAAAGAAATTGAAATTTCACTTCAACTAGAAAAGCAATTTTCTAAAGATCAAATTTTAACGATGTACATTAATACAATTTACTTTGCAAATCGTAATTATGGTATTGAAGCAGCAAGTAAAGCTTACTTCAGTAAATCAGTAAAAGATTTAAGCTTAGCTCAAACTGCTTTTGTTTGTACAATTCCGAATAACCCAACTCTGTATGATCCATTTAAAAATTTTGATCATTCAAAGAAACGTCAAGAAAGAATTCTTGGTATTTTAAAAGAACAAGGAATTATAACAGCTAAGCAATATAACGTAGCAATTAAAGAAAAAATTAAGTTAAAAACTGATAGTAGAGTACAAGAATATCCAGATTATTATTCTTATGTAGATTATGAATTAAAGAAAATACTTTCTGGAAGAAAAGGTAAATTCATAACTTCTAAATTAACAACTGCACAACAAGCAGAATTAAGAAAATTGAAGACTATTGATGAAAGAGTCACTTATTTACAAAATCAAGGATTAAGTATCTATACGAGTTTAAATCCATATGTACAAGAAGCAACTGTTAAAGCTGTAAACCAAGGTACCTTATCAACTAATACTGACGGAGCAGCTGTCGTCATCAGAAATAATAGTCATGAAATTATTGCTCTTTCTGGTGGTAGAAACTATGAATCTCAAAATCTAAATAGAGCTTATCAAGATTTTAGACAGCCAGGTTCTACGATTAAGCCATTACTAGTGTATGCTCCATATATTGACTATTTAGGTGCAACACCGGATACAAAAGTAAGTGCTGATGAATATTGTAAAGGTACTTATTGTCCGAAGAATGATAGCGGAAAAGAATATGGAGATGTTTCCTTACGAACAGCAATGCAGAATTCATATAATACAGCAGCAGTTCGATTATATGAACAACTTACACCAGGTGTTGCTTATAGCTATTTAGACAAATATAAATTTGAAAAAATATCAGCTAAAGACCGATACGAGTATGGCCGTGCTCTTGGTGGATACGATATTGGTATGTCTCCACTAGAAATGACAAGTGCATATACAACCTTTGGTAATGATGGCGTATATTATGAAAATAGTGCGATTCAAAGAATCACATTGAGAGATGGTACAGTGGTTTATGAAAATAATCCTTCCTCAGTTAGAGTGTATAGTTCAAATACAACTAATACAATGAGAAGCATGTTACACTCTGTCGTACAAAACGGTACTGCAAGACGTATTAATATGCCTTTAGATTATATTGGTGGTAAAACTGGTACGACAAATGATAATACGAATTTATGGTTTATGGGATTAACTTCAAATTATACAATTGGAACTTGGATTGGGAATAAACGTCCGAACCAACCAATACCTAAAAATTACTCTGTTCCACCTCCGCAAATTATTTGGAGAGACATTGTACAAGATACAAACTTACAATAATTCAAAAAAAGTAGCACTTTTGACAATTATCAAAAGTGCTACTTTTTTATTAACAGACATTTTTTTAAAATGGTAATGCAGTGATAAATTCAGCAAATAATGTAAAGTAAGCATAAATTACGCCACTTCCAATTACCGACCAAATCGCTAATTGAAAGACGATAAAGCCGATCATACCAAGGATTGTAAAATTAGCAGATTGCTTAATAAGAAATAAAATAATAAATGCAATAATCGTTACAAGAAGAATAATTGCAATATACAATAATGAGCTATTTAAGAAAACTGCTAATAGTCCACCTAAAATAAAAACATATGAGAACTTTTTACTTGCTAATAAGTCAATCCCCTCACGATCCTTTGAGAAGAAAAGTAAGGCAAACTGCCAAAATAAATCCGTAATTAATTTCAATCCACATAATACTAAAAAGATAATAAATGAAATACCTAAAAATGTTAAAATTCTAATTTCCTTTTCAGGCATAATATCAGTTAGTGGTTGTAGAATACCTGAAACTGATAAAAAGTTTATAGTCAATTGGAATAAATTCAATGTAATGGCGACTGTAAACAAAATAATAGATAAAAACGCAAAGTAACTTGTGTAATAAATATTTTTCATTAAATGTCTCCTTTCTTATCTACTTTAGGAAATAATCCCTTTTGTAGAGGATGTCTCGCGTTACTGATGAAATCTTTTATACACAACAGTAATTATTTTACCATAAGTTTAAAGAAATTTAGACTTGTTTCTTTTAATTCTTTTTTCAAAAAAGTATAAAAAAGAAAAAGGACACTGTTTCACATAATGTGAAAAGCATCCTTCAATTTACTATTTACGCTTATCCTTAATAGCGACAGTGCATCTCGAAATACAGATTAACTGTTCATCTTCATCGTAAATTTTAATATCCCAAACCATTGTTGTTTTTCCAGTATGTACAGCAGTACCAACCGCAGTAACAAAGCCATCACGTACTGAACGCAAATGATTTGCATTAATTTCAAGTCCAAAGGCTAGCTGATTTTCTTGGTCAATCATAGAGAAAGTACCGACGCTTGCAACTGATTCTGCTAGCGCCACTGATGCACCTCCATGTAAGTAACCAAATGGCTGATGGACATTTTCTGTTACTTCCATCTTCATTACAACTTTACCTTCTTCTACCGATTCAATCGTCATCCCTAATGCTTTCATTAAAGTCATTTTGTCTTCCATTACTTCTCCGCCTCTCATGTTCTCACTCCTATCATACTGCTCTTTCTCTCTTAATAAAAATAATTCACATACAATAAATTCTACATAATGAACTTTATTTCCTTTACATAATAAAACCCCTCCAACTCTTTAAAGTTAGAGGGATTATTTATTTAATACACACCGTCAAATCTTTTTTCAGCATATTCCTTTAAATCATTGATTTGTTTTGTTAGAATCCGCTTTGTAAACCAACTAAAAAGGAATCCCATCATTTTTGCCATTGAGGAATACATTTCTACTTTGCACTCATAATCTAAGCGAGTTTGGTTTGTTTCAACCGAAGTAAATCGATAATAAACATCAACTTGAAAAGATGAGTGCTTTAAACGAATTCCCAGTTCTTTTGGACGATTATACGAAAGGACTTCTCCATCGTATTCTTGAATTTTCCCACCCTCTTTTAAGCGTTGGATAAACTTTTTACCAACCGGATTTTCATAATCGAAGTCATCTTCATAAATATTTTCTACAAAGCCTTCCAGCCAGTTTTTAATATGTTCATCAGAATCCACTACTTCAAAAACAGTATTGATTGGTGCTTTTATTACTTGGCTATAGACTGTTTTTTTCATAATTCATCATTCTCCATCCAAATTAATTCCTCGTTTGTTGTCTAAATACTTGTAATGAATTTTGCTCATTTAAAACCTTTAGATCAGTTTCAGTAAACTTACCTGACCCTTTTTTAATGACATAAACAGTTAATCTTTTCTTTCCCCAATGCTCAAAGACATCGCCTACAGTATGATAATACAAGTCTAAATGATGACCTTTTACCGCTGCACCTTTATCAGCTACAACACCATATCCATAGCCTGGAATAAATAAGATGGTTCCGATTGGAAAAACATTTAAATCCGCTGCGATTGTCGAAAATACGTCCCGTTTAACACCTACTCCTGAATAGGTAATTCCATAGGAATGATCGCTTGGATTCTTGCCAGTAGATTCCTTTCCAGCAGTGTAGCCTGTTGCAGTTACAGTTATTTGCTTGTAGCTACTCCAATTTGTATTTTTTTCAATATTTTTCACAATAGTTGCCATTGTTTTTTCGTTAATGATTTGTTTTGAATTTTCCTCAGCATAAACATGATGATTTTTTACAGAATGATTGAGCCACTTCGTAAAATTTACTAATTGTGCATTAGATACGATTTTAGCCGTTGATACTAACGCAAGAATGAATAATATAGAAATGATTAATTGACTAAACAATTTTTTATTAATACGCAATGAAACATTTCACTCCTTTTCATTCTTTCATCATTCCCAAAAATAAAAAAAATATAAAAAAAACTTCCTCATTAATGAGAAAGTTAAAACATTTGATATCCATTTTTTCTTAAACTAAGAATGACTACACCCGACATAATCGCACCAACTAAGCCACTTGATAAAATAACCACATCACCCATGCCAACTGCTAATAAATTTGTTTTTAATATCGAAAATGCATCTGCAGTTTGAGTAAAATATTTCGTTGTATTAATTTTATCAACAATCATCACAATAATAATTGGATAAATAACTACCATGAACCAAGTTGTCCTAAACAACATATTTGCTAAAAAACCAATTCCAAAAGCTAAGACAAAAAATAGTAAAATTGAAATTAGTAAAACTGGAATACTCATCCCCATCTAAAACACCCCACAATTATTCTACTTACAGTGTAAAACCTTCTGTTCTTAACGTCAATTTTTTGTATATTCAAAATCATTTTATAAAATGATATGTAGTATACTGAAATTGATCTCCTGGATTCAATCCATCATGTACAGCCATTGGTTCATTTGGTGGATTTTGTATTAAGTATTTAATTAATAATGAAGAGGCAGGATCTTCTAGCAATTCCTTTTCAGAGATGAATTTAGCATCTGATAGTTCCTCTTCTTGTATCGTAATATTCGTATCATTTGCTTGTAATAAGAAAATTAACATATTATCACTGATCTCTTCGCGAATGACTCCAGTTCTAACACCTATTAAACCGACACAAGTAGCGTTCACGCCTGTTTCCTCTGTTACCTCTCTTAAAACAGCCTGATCAACTGTCTCACCTTCTTTTACAAAGCCCGCAGGTAATGACCAAAGATCCTTCAGTCCACTATATTTTTTCTTTACAACTAACCATCTACCAGCAGAATCTTTCACTAAACCTGCAACAGCTAACCATACATTACCTCTTTTACTCATTGCATTGATACCACCTTTTCTACAAAGAAAAAGCCCGACTACTGTCGAGCTTTCAGACTAATGACAAACGCTCGCTTTCTTCGTTGCTTCGCCTGCTTGTGATGCATACTACCATCCATTGGCCATGCACCTCGATAGACAAAACAAGTGTTTTCAATCAGTTTGAACATCTTTATTTTGAAATTTTCTACACAATGAAAGCCCGACTAATGTCGAGCTGTATTTTTCTTAAAGGAGATTTAATTTACCTTTTTTAAGAACTAGCATTGGGCCACCAAGTACAAATAAGTAACGGTTATCAATTACTTTTTTCATAAATGAAGCTTTCCAACCAGTTAATTTTTTGCCGAATACTACTCCAATTGCATCATCATGTCCTAATGAACATACAGTACCTTTAATATCTGGAGTGAATTCCTCTAGCTCGCCTTTTCCACGAACTAATACAGCTAAGTTGTGAGCAACATTAAAACCTTGTTGAATCGCAATTTGTGCTGTTGGTGGATATGGACGGTTATTCACTTCATCAATTAATAAAGCAGAATCACCTACGATAAATACATCGTCATAACCTGGAACACGCATATCTTTTGTAACTTTTACACGTCCACGCATTGCTTCAAAGCCAGCTTGCTCAACTAAAGCATTACCACGAACACCTGCAGCCCATACTACTGTTGCAGATTTAATTTCTTCAGTTTCTTCACCTTTAGCAACGATGATGCCTTCCTCAGTACATTCTTTAATTGCCGTTCCAATTTTAAACTCAACGCCTTTTTTCTCTAATTGAGATACAGCGTAGTCAACTAACTCTGGATCAAAACCAGGTAATACCATCGGAGCAGCTTCAACGCATACGATACGTACTAAATCACGGTCGATATCATATTCTTTGCATAATTCAGGCACACGGTTTGCTAATTCACCAACAAACTCAATACCAGTAAATCCAGCACCACCAACGATGATTGTTAACAACTCATTACGTTTTTCAGCTGGCGTGTTGTGATATTTTGAAAAACTATAGTCAATATGCTCACGAATTTGTCGTGCTGCATTAATACTTGCAATTGAAAACGCATGTTCTTTTAATCCTTTGATTCCGAAAGTTTCAGATTCGAAACCAAGTCCAATTACTAAATAGTCATAATTTAATTCACCATGAGTAAGAACAACTTTCTTATCTTCTGGTTTAATTTCAGTTACTGTATCTTGAATGAAGTTAATTTTACTTGGATTAATTACATCTTTAATATCTAGACGAGTACGGTCATGGTGTAATGTACCTGCTGCGTTTTCATGTAACCATGTAGTTTGGTAATGGTAGCTATTTTTATTTACTAAAGTAATTTCTGCCTCATTTGCAGATAATGTTTTTTGAAGTCGAGTTGCAGTAATGATACCACCATACCCAGCTCCAAGGATTACAATCTTAGGCTTATTCATGATACTAACCATCCTTTTAATTATATTAAGTACTTTCCTACTGTTACCTAAACGAGATAACTTAGTACAATAGTGAGCAAACTTTTCTATGCGACATAACTTAGTACATTAGTGAGCAAACTATTATATAGGGAAATTTGTCAAATTATTTCGTAATAATTGTCACAAAATGTTAACAATTAGCCTATTACAATATTAAAGTTTTTTCTTAAAGATTTCAAGTATAAACTAAACGCTAGAATTCTCAAAACATTAAGTCTTATTATTTAGAAAATTTACTTTCGAATACGTATTTTTAAATTTTACATTTGAAAAAATTCTATACCACTTTTATTCGCTTTTTTTCTTATATCTCTATAAAATATGATATTATTCTATAGAAGACATGCGTTAATGCATATATACACAAGGGGGATATTCCGTTTATGAAAGACGAAAAAGTATATGATATTACAATTATTGGTGGAGGACCAATTGGTTTATTCACTGCTTTTTATGGTGGAATGAGACAAGCTAGTGTAAAAATCATTGAAAGCTTACCACAGCTAGGTGGGCAATTATCAGCACTTTACCCTGAAAAATATATTTATGATGTTGCAGGTTTTCCAAAAGTACGTGCTCAAGAATTAATCGATAACTTAAAAGAGCAAATGAAAAAATTTGAACCAACTGTATGTTTAGAGCAATCTGTACAACAAATTACTAAAAATGATGATGGCGTATTTCATTTAGTTTGTAATGATGGCTTTGAACATTATACAAAAGCAATCATCATTACTGCTGGAAATGGCGCGTTCCAACCACGTAAGTTAGAAATCCCTGGTTCAGAACGATTTGAAAAAGCAAACTTACATTACTTCGTAGATGATATGAATAAATTTGCTGGCAAACGTGTTGTTGTATTTGGCGGTGGTGATTCTGCAGTAGACTGGTCATTAATGCTAGAACCAATTGCAGAAAAAGTAACACTAATTCACCGTCGTGATAAATTTAGAGCTCATGAACACAGTGTAGAAAACTTAATGAACTCAAAAGTTAAAGTAAAAACTCCTTGGGTTCCTGTTGAAATCATTGGTACTGATCGAATCGAAAAAGTAGTTCTTCAAAATGCAAAAACTGAAGAGCGCGAAGAAATCGAAATCGACGATGTAATTGTAAACTACGGTTTCGTATCTTCATTAGGTCCAATTAAAGATTGGGGCTTAACAATCGAAAAAAATAATATCGTTGTTAATTCTCGCATGGAAACAAATATTCAAGGTATTTATGCTGCTGGTGACATTTGTACTTATGATGGAAAAGTAAAACTAATTGCATCAGGATTCGGTGAAGCTCCTACAGCAATCAATAATGCAAAAGCATATATTGATCCAAGTGCAAAATTACAACCAGGTCACAGCTCATCAATGTTCTAAAATAAAGTTCATCAGACTGTCCATACAGGTGGGCAGTCTTTTTTACCTTAGTATGTGATGTACTGAACATATCATAACATACTTAGTGAAATATTTCACAACAAAATGCAAACTAAAAATAATTGATTACACTATATAATAGTATCAATTAAAAAAAATGATTCGTTATTTTAACTATATTTTGTAAAAATATTAACAAACATTTTTTTCATTCAAAAAAAACCTTCTTAAAATAGTTGTTACACTATTAGTAAGAAGGTTTTTACAATTAACACTCTTCAGGCGTACCAGCGTTTGTAGCAGTTCTGAAGCTTGAACCACATCCACATGATGCAATTGCATTTGGATTTTCAATTGTAAAACCGCCGCCAAGTAACGATTCTTTAAAGTCGATTACCACACCTTTTAAAATCGGTGCACTTTCATTATCAATTAAAAATTTAATATTTTGGAATTCTAGTTCAGTGTCATTCTCATTTTTTTCAGGATCGAATCCTAGACCATATGAAAGTCCAGAACAGCCTCCACCTTTTACTCCTAAACGTACATAAACGTTTTGATCTTCTTCATTTTCAATCATTTCTTTGATTTTTAATCCTGCTTGTTCAGTCACTGTAATCATATAAATTCACTCCTCTTTATAAGTAATATATGCCTTCTGTTATTGTAACAGCCGGGCCTTTCATCCATACATCTCCATCGGAGGACCATGTAATTTGTAAATCCCCACCTTGCAAGTGAACAGTAATTGGCTCGTCTCTATTATATTTACCTTCTTGTATCATTGCTACTGCAGCCGCACATGCCCCTGTTCCACATGCTTGGGTAACGCCAGATCCACGTTCCCATACTACAAAATTGATTTCATTATGAGGTAAACATTCGATAAATTCAACATTTACGCTTTCAGGAAACAATTCATGCTTCTCAACATATGGTCCAAGTGTAGTTAACGGTGCATTTTTAATATCTTTGACTTCAAATACTGCATGTGGGTTTCCCATTGAAACACCAATGAATGAGTGAAACTCATCTTCAAATAAAATTTGGTCTCTTGCAAACTCCTGTTCTTCTCCGATAATTGGAATTAATGAACGCTGGAATATTGGTTCTCCCATATTAACAGTAACCAGGTTGACAGCTCCGTTTTCAAGATGCACATTTGCCTTTACAGTATTGCTAATCGTCTCAATTGTAAAATTAGTTTCCTTTACTAAACCATGTTCAAAAGCATATTTAGCAACACATCTTAAACCATTCCCACAATTTTTTGCTTCAGATCCATCATTGTTAAATATTCTCATTTTCACATCAGCTACATCGGATGGGCAAATTAAAATCATGCCATCACTACCGATACCTGTATGAATATTTGAAACGCTAATGGCAATTGAAGAAAGATCTTCCTCCTTCAATTTTTCTTCAAACATATTTACATATATATAATTATTACCTAAACCATGCATCTTTGTATAACGAAAAGAATTCATTTTCATGACTCCTTACTTATTTTTAATAATACAAGTATAAATTCTTAATGAACTGAGCACAATAAGAACATCCCCCGTTTCTCGATATAGAAACATTTTTGAGCGATCACGATCATGTGACTGCTCATTTTTTTTGGCTGTTTTTATTCATTCACTCGTAAGTAGTTCTTAAACAACTACATTACCTCAATAATCTCTTTCTATTTATGCTATTGTACGCCATGAATTGGTTAATCGCGAATGACATTATAACTGATGCAACAATACAATCCCATACAGATAGCTCTTACCATTTTATGTTTATCACTTTAATGTCTATAAACTTACATTCAGTACTTTTGAATTATTTTATTATATTTCTTCATAAAATAAACATTCTTCCGACTCACTGCCGATATAGGGTATATAGGATATATATAACATTTAAATCAGCTGAAAATGGAGCTAAGTGAAATTATGACTATTACACCTACTTTTTCCCGTACTTTGAAATGCCCATGTTGTTCAAATTCTTTTTCTACTGTCAACGTTAGAATTTCATACCCAAAAACTGTCGAAGTAAGCACTGATTTCTGTGTAACATATCAAGATGAAATCAATTCTCCATATTTATATTACGTAAACGTTTGTAACTTATGTGGATACGCTTTTACAAAAAATAGTAGTTCAATCTCCTCAATTTCTAAAGCAGTCATTCAAAAGGAAGTTTCTGAAAAGTGGAGACCTCGTAGCTTTGGAGAAATCCGAACGATTGAGGATGCTATTACCTGCTACAAGCTAGCAATCTATTGCTCTTTACTAAAAAATGAAAAAAATTATATTTTAGCAGGCTTATTATTAAGAGTTAGCTGGCTATATCGTAAAATGAACAATCAAGTGGATGAAGAAAGATTTATGTTAAAAGCAGTTGATGCCTATAAAAAAAGCTATGACATAGCAGACTATGTTGGAACTGAAATGTCCGAAATTAGAGTATTATTTTTAATAGGAGAGCTTTCTAGGAGATGTAAACGATATGAAGAAGCGATAAGTCATTTTTCAAAAATTGTAGCTCATTCAAATGCTCAACTAGAAAAAGGCATTGTAGAAAAAGCGCGTCAGCAATGGCAAGTCACGAGAGAAGAAGCGAAGGCCGAATAAATCATGTTAAAATCTGAATATCTAATTTTTATCTTTATCTTGGTCTAATAATCATACCTCCCTTTTACAGGAGGTATTTTTGTTTAGAAACAATATATGTAAACCACTAACTGTTAGTAAAAGTTTTTCAAAACACAGTTCCAGTCTTAGTGATATTAACTTTTACTTTTGGTTCAAACTGAACATTTTTATAATCCTTTTCCCAGTCTAATTTCTTCCAGATGTCAGGATGAGAGCTAGCAAGCTTCCTTCCAATTCCAAACGCATCGCAGTTTGCTTCCAAAAGAATATTTGTAATTTCTTTTGCCTCTTTCGTAAGTAGTGTAGCTATATCTTTGTTTAATTTATTAACATTGGTTTTTTCTATAAAATTATTTGAATAACTAACTAGATTGACATCTAATTCCAGATTCATTTTACAGGTAATTTTCCGATGAGCTTTGTCAATTACTAATTCCATCTTCCTCTTTTCATCCATCACTCTAAAGGCGGTTGATCGATTGCGTTTTAAATTTACTGCAACCAGTCCCTCCTTTTGTAGACCGTCGCTTAATAATAGTAGTAAAGTGCTTTTCTCTTTCGGTATGCTAAATCCAGTATATTTATCGTTATGAAAAAGATAAACACCTCCAATTGCCACTCGATCATTTCCAACGTTTTCTACGTAAGGTAACATAAGATCCACTCCAGAATCTACAATTTTAGACCAAGCTGAAAATACGGTTTCTTTTGGTATATTCGTCAAAGACTCTGATGATTTCAAGGCTCTCAATATTTCAAATGCAATTGGACTTTTTTGAGGTTCTACAGATAGAATCTCAGCCGCATTTCCTTTCGTCATAACAACTCTAGATGTGACATACGCATCTTTCGGGCGATAAAAGATTTCTAAAAATGGATGTATACCTTGCTTTCCTAGCTCTTCTCCAATCAGTATAACATGGGCTTTACTTACATCTATTTTTCCAGGCATCTTAAAGTTGATTTCAGGTCCAACTTCTGATGAGTATTTACTTTTTGTTTCAATCATTTCATCTTTTAGCTCAAATTGCCCTCCACCTTTACTTTCGATATTTAAAATTCTTGCAGCACCTACTAACTCACTTTTTTCAGTTATATCGAAACTAACTCCATTGATAAGAGTTTTAGTTACAAGAAGACTTTGATCCCAACAACCCGATAAGAATATTAATACGACACAAAGATAGATTAAAAAAATTTTTTTCAAGCATTTTCACTCCTTTTCAATGTTTTTATAAATAATGTCAAAGTAAGGAGTAAAATTGGCAAAATAAAAACAACAAAATAGCTTAAATAAGTAACATACGTGCTAAATTTTGTAATCATACTTTCATCAAATGGATAGATCGAAATAAGATAAATGATGATTGCGTTTAACAAAACAGTTTTCTTATAAGACTTATCCTTACTGATACTCTTACTTGCAAAAAATAAGAAAGCAATAATGGAAGTCGTCATTGGAACAATCCAACTGGCTATAAAAATTAAATCAATTCTGTCCAACATTTCATAAGAAAGTGCTTTAAATAAATACAATACAGGTTCCCGCACTTGTTTTAACTGATTTGGACTAAAACTGATAAGACAAAGAAATAAGAAGTAAGTATATAATGCTGTGACAGTCAGATTCGCGAATGATGCTGATTTAAGCACTCCTTTTTCTTTGTTAAGAATGAAAGGATAAATTAGTAACATACCTTCAAAACCTAGCATAGAAATGATTGACTTATTACTACCCATCAATATATTTTTCATGCCAGAGTCCCCAATCGGTAATATATTCTGGAACTCCTTTTCTAAATCATAAGTTAAAAATGATAGTAAAATTAATAATACTAACATAAAACTAGCAATGACAAAGAATCTTGCAATAATCGTCAATTCACTATGGGCTAAATAAATACTAGATAAAATAATGAATAATGACAAAACCCACATAGGTGTTAAAGGTAAAAGCCAAAGATTAATACAGTTAATATATAGAATGAGTGCTAGGCTACCAGTCAAAATAAAATATAAGTAAATGATAAAGTTTAAAAATTTTCCTACATACTTTCCAAATATTTTAATTGTAATTTTTGTATAATTATCATTTGGAAAATGTTTAAACAAAAGCCAATATATAATAAGCATGAATTGAACGATTACTCCGGCTAGAATCGTTGAAATCCATCCATCACCTTTTGCTGTAGCTTGAACAACATTTGGTAATGAGAGTAGCCCAATGCCAACCTGACTTTGAATTAAAAAGAAGAATAATTGAAATTTAGTTATTGAAGTCTTTTTAGTGATCATTTTTCTTCCACACCCTAGACATTCCTTGTTGAATTAATTTTTTTGGCTTTGCATCAGTCGGTCTCGTGTTTAGTTTCCAAAATGGAAGCCTGATAAAGGTATCCTTTAAATCCTCTTTCTTAAATGGCGCAATTGGTGAAAAGTATGGAATGCCAAAAGATTGTAATTTACTTAAGTGCATAAAAATAAGCATTAACGATAGGATGATTCCAAAAAATCCAAATATCGATGCCGCAATCATAGTTGGAAATCCTAATAATCTAGCGCTTGTACCCATTTCATTGATTGGCGCTACAAATGAGGCGATTGCTGTAAAGCCGATTACGACGATCATCGTGTTTGAAACTAAGTGCGCCTCTACAACAGCTGTCCCAATTACTAGACCACCAACAATACCAATCGTTTGTGCAATTGGAGATGGCAATCGAATTGAAGCTTCCTTTAATAATTCTAAAATGATTTGCATGGCAATTGCTTCAATTAATGGAAGGAATGGTACAAATTCTAAAGATACCCGAATTGAATATAAAATCCCAATCGGCAGTACTTCTGAATGAAATGTAACGATGGCAATATAGATAGCGGGTAAACTGATTGCAATGATAAAGCTAAAAACTCTAATAATACGAAAAAAAGACCCAATTAACCATCTATGGTTATAATCATCAGGTGCCTGGTAAAATGAAAAAAATGTAATTGGGACTATGGACACCATTGGACTACCATCAACTATTAATGCAATTTTTCCATCTAATAAATATGAGGTAGCACGATCAGGTCGTTCAGTGTTTAACACTTGAGGAAAAGGAGAATATGGATTATCTTCTATCAATTCCTCCAAATTACCAGTGGACTGAAGTTGATCAATTTGTATGCTTGAAATTCTTTTCTTAATTTCTCCGACAAGAATACGATTTGCTAGTGAATCAATATAAACCATAGCAACTTTCGTATTTGTCATTTTTCCAACCGTAAAATATTCCACTTTGAAATCTGTATTTCTCACTCTTTTTCTCAACAATTGAATATTAGTGCTCATACTTTCAATAAATCCGTCATGTGCACCATTGATATTTTGTTCAGTATTCGGCTCATTAATTGAGCGTCCTTGACTGTCTGGCACTTCTATCATAAAGCCTTCTGTACAATTCTCTTTTAAGATTACACAATAACCATCTACTAGCCTTTTTCCAATGATTGAGATTCTCGAAGATTTATTTATCTCCATTTTACTTAAACTGTTTAAATCAGTAGAATCGTTATTTAATAAGGGATCTATTACATAGGAATAAAGTAAATCCTTTTTCACCATTGTATCCAAATACAGTATCGTTACCTTTTCACTACTTCTATTGATTTTCGTAACAATTAAATCTTCTGTATTACATAAAAAATCATTAATTTTTTCTATGTTTATTTTTAAATCGACTGTTAATCTATTTTCATTACTAGTTAGTTGACCGGGGGAAAATGTATCTTTAGAAAATCTCATGATGATACTCCTTATGTCTAATTAAACATTATTCTATCCATAATTATGTAGTTTATGAAAAATATACTTTTCTTCCTTTTGATGGATAAAAACTAGAGGATGTTTTCGTAGCTCATTGTTGCTAGTTAAGTGTGTGTTAGTTGAGTTTTTGGAAAATAGCCAATAAAAAAAACATCACTATTATATAGTGATGTTTTTTTTATATTAGTAAATTTTCTTCTAGAAAATTATATATATTATCAACTAGTTCTGTTGGAGTCTCCCCCGTAATAACTTCCCCTTCAACCAATGCAAAAAGTGATAAACTGCATTTTCCACAGTATCCCAGGCATCCGTATTCCAATACATCAAGATTCGGATCTCGTTCAAGCTGCTCTAATGCTTTTTGGGCACCGTTTGCTAGGTTTTTAATACAAAATTCTACTAATGGTCTCAATTTTTTTCACTCCTTGCTCCTCATTAAGTTACTCTTTTTTGTTTAAAAGGTCAATCATTTTAGATTTATTTGGAACAAGGTTTATTTTACTAAGTAAGGCGTTGTTATTTCATCTCAAAATATATATAATATAATTGTCGAAAATTAGAAAAATTTTTTTTATTTATTGCTAATAAAACAAAAGGGGAACAACAACTATGAAAAACCTCGTATTACTAGGTGGCGGATACGGAAATGTTCGTGTTTTATCTCGATTATTAACATCGGCCTTACCTGAGGACGTTCATATCACACTAATTGATCGGAATTCTTTTCACTGTTTTAAGACTGAATACTATGCATTAGTAGCTGGTACAGTACCAGAGCAGCATATCCGAATTCCATTTCCAACTCATGAAAAATTAACTGTTGTATATGGGGATATTACAACAATTGATACATCAAACAAACAAGTGATATTAAACAATGGTAAAACAGTAGCATATGACGATTTAGTGATTGGTCTAGGTTGTGAAGATAAATATCACAACGTACCAGGTGCACAAGAGCATACTTATAGTATTCAAACTATTGAAAACACAAGAATTGCTTATGAAAATGTAAATAGTCTCCCTCCTAACTCTGTAGTTGGTGTTGTTGGTGCTGGTTTAAGTGGTGTAGAAGTTGCAAGTGAATTAAGAGAAAGCAGAAGCGATTTAAAGATTTTACTATTCGATCGCGGAAGTAGAATTCTATCCATGTTTCCAGAGAAGCTTAGCCATTATGTTCAAAAATGGTTTGACGAACATGATGTAAAAATTATTAGTAATTCAAATATTACTAAAGTTGAAGAGAATACTTTATTCAACCATGATGATCAAATTCATTGTGATGCTGTTATTTGGACAGCCGGTATTCAACCAGTTGAAGTTGTTCGAAATCTAGATGTTGAAAAAGACAACAGCGGAAGAATTGTGATTACAAAATATCACCATATTCCAACTGATGAACATGTTTATGTAGTAGGTGATTGTGCAGCATTGCCTTATGCACCGTCTGCACAGCTTGCAGAAGCACAAGCAGAGCAAATTGTTACCATCTTACACAAAAAATGGAACGGTGAACAACTACCAGATGAAATGCCACAAATTAAGCTAAAAGGTATTATGGGATCTCTTGGTAAGAAACATGGTTTCGGCTTATTTAATGAACGTCCTCTGTTAGGGCGTGTACCAAGACTGATTAAGTCAGGTATCCTATGGTTATACAAATATCATAACGGTTGATCAAAAAAGACCCTTAGCGAGTGCTATGGGTCTTTTTTCATAATATTATTGTTCAGTTTTATCTGTACGCATAACTTCTTTTACACTTTCTACCATACCTAAAAGCTTTGTAGCGTCTGTCGGAATAACAAGTTTTGATGCAGTTCCATTTGCTACTTTTTCTAATGCTTCCATAGAACGTAATTGGACCATTTCTTTTGTAGGTGAAGCAGCTTTCCAAACATCTAATACTACTTGTTCACCGCGGGCTTTTGCTTCTGCAAGTTTAATGATTGCTTCAGCTTCCCCTTCTGCACGTAATACTTGTGACTCTTTCTCACCTCGTGCTCTTTCAACCTGACTCAAACGTTGTCCTTCAGCTTCAAGAATTTGAGATTGCTTTTCCCCTTCAGCTTTAAGAATTTTCGATTCTTTTTCACCTTGGGCGTTTAATACTTTTTCACGACGAGTACGTTCTGCTTGCATTTGACGTTCCATCGCATTTTGGATATCAATCGGTGGAATGATATTTCGAATCTCAACGCGATTAACTTTCATTCCCCATTTATCTGTTGCTTGGTCAAGTATTGCACGTAATTTATTATTAACCGTATCACGGCTTGTTAACGTTTCATCTAAATCTAATTCCCCAATTAAGTTACGTAATGTTGTCGCAGTTAGATTTGAAATCGCTGAAAGAGGGTTTGCAATTTCATACTCATGTCGAACAACGTCAGTAACTTGATAAAACACAACTGAGTCCACTTGAATACTTACATTATCTTTCGTAATCATTGATTGAGGTGGAAAATCAACAACTGTTTCACGTAATGTTTTTTTACTTGCAACTCTTTCAATAAATGGAACAACAATATGAATACCACTCTCTAATTTACGGTGGAATTTACCTAATCGTTCAACTAGATAAACTTCAGATTGACGTACAATTCGAATACTCGATAATAATAGTAATACGACGAATAAAACAATAATCCCTATAATAATTGGACCATATGGAATTTCAGACATAACTCACTTCTCCCCTGACTAAATATTTGTTACGTATAATGTTGCACCTTCTATTTTTGTTACTACAACCTTTTCACTTAATACTAATCGTTCGGTCGAGCGAATAGTCCACTCATCTCCATATACTTTTGTAGTGCCTAATGTATCATCTGTCAATTCAATCGATGATACAACGACTTCTTTACCAATTAAAGAATTTACACCATTCTCTATCGTTTTATGTTGATGTATTCTCTTGGCAAAATTCTTTGTACTTAACCAAAGGATAAGCGCACTTATTATAAAAGTAATAAAAGTTAAGATGATCGAGTCAGTTAAATAATTTACGATTGCTGCTAAAATACAAGCGATTCCAATCCATAAAAAAACAAATGTAATTGAAAACATTTCTATAATAACTAATATAACGCCAATTACAAATAAGCTAATTGCGACCATACCACCCCTCCTCCCAGTCTATATATATGCCAAATTTTGTAATTTATCTTTCACTTCTATTTTAACATGTAAATTAGTCCAATTTACATAGAAATCTTGAACATTATTAAAACAACATTAAAAAACCTCCTTATTTGCATAAAGAGGTAACAAAATTATTGTTCAATTGCTTGATACACGTCTTTCAGTTTTGGATTCCCTTCTCCAACCACTGTTCCATTTACTAACACGACTGGATAGAAATATTCATCATTTCTAACTCTTTCTGCAAAATCTTCTTTTTCGTTATTATCAACATTAAAAATATCGATATATTGAAAATCGAATGCTATGTCAGGATACTTTCTTTGTAGTGCTGCTTGAAGCCATTCAAATGTTTCGATTGATGATGGCATTCCTACACAACTTGCACAAATAACTTCAGCCCCAAAAACTTCCACTAAAATTTTATTACTCATTTTCTCCTCCTAGCATACAATAACTGTGTGTCCTAAAAATAAATCAACACAAAGTACTCTGTAATAGATTTTTTCCTCTTAACTGATTATAATAAAATTAGTGAAAGGAGTCGATAAGTATGGACATGAAAGAACAAGTACAAGAAGTATTAGATAAATTAAGACCATTTCTTCTTCGCGATGGTGGAGACGTTGATTTAGTTGATATTGAGGATGGCATTGTTAAGCTACGCCTTTTAGGTGCATGTGGAAGCTGCCCAAGTTCAACGATTACTTTAAAAGCTGGTATTGAACGTGCTCTATTAGAAGAGGTTCCTGGCGTAATTGAAGTAGAGCAAGTATTCTAATTCAATGCATTAAAGAGAAGGGATCTTCATCCCTTCTCTTTTTTTACTTTAACCAATTGATTTCTCTAATACCTAATTTAGCTATAGGCAATCCAATCATCTCATAGAAGTTACCTAAAAACGATTCAAACTCACTTGTCGTTTCCAAATAAGTAACTAGCTTACGTTCATGCCTTTTTCGATCCGAATCTGTCTTAGATAAATAATAGCCTTCAATCGTTTCAAAATAATGTACTGGGAACAAAAGTCTTGCATACAATAGTCGCCAAGAAAATGTTGATAGTGGACTTTTCTTTTCATAACTATACAAAAATGAGAGTATTTTTTTTCGATAATTTCCGCCGCTGTTTTCTAAATACTCATCCCTAACCCACTCAGCTAAATCCCTTGAAGGATGATCATATATCCATTCTGTAGGTATTTTTGCAAAATGTATTTCTTTCATTTTTCTCTCAGCCATTTTTTGGTGACAAATCGTCGCAGAATCAACAATTTGAGGTGTGTCATCTAATTCTGTATCAACAACATATTGAATTGCATTCTCCGTCATTCCGAGATAGTACGGAAATGATTCGATGAAGATTTGTTCAAAATAATTCTCGGGATGACTATTCACCTTATTTTGCCAAAATCTTTCTAACTGCTCTAAACGTTTCTCCCATAAAGACTTCCATTGACCAATTCTTTTCAACTGCTTTAAATCCTCGCTATACTTTTTACCCCGCAAATGAAAAACTGCCAGTTCTTCTCCAAAGTTCGTACTTGAGCTACGATCACTTTGACGAAAACTTTTAAATAAAGAATAATTACTGCCAGCAATTTTACTTACATAATACCCTTGAACATTTTGAACAAAAGATGCAACTGTTTGATCACCCGTTGTGCTCATAAAATCACTCAATCGTTTCATTTCCTGTAAATCATCTTCTTTTAAATTTCCAATTGGCACAAGAAAATACACTCTATTCCTCTGCCAAAACATGTAATAAGACTGAACTGAAAGAAGCTCAGCTGGTTGAATTTGATAATGATGAAACAAATCTTGAATGATGTTTTGATTTCTAATAAACATCATCACTCACATCCTTTAAATTACTACTTATTAATGTATATGTCACAAACCCAAAAACCTGTACCCATACTTTTCACTTTAAAACATAAACCGAATGACCCTTCACAAAATAGTGGAAATTGACGTATAAATATAGAAAGGTGGAGGCGACTGGTCAGCTCCGACAAGCATAAGACAAAAACCAGTTTGTTCATCTTAAACAAGAAAACCTTTACTAGTTTTTCGTAAAGGATTGGTAAGAAGTAACATAGAAAAAAAGCTATAAAGATGCTCAAAACATGAAAACATATCAAGAGTTAGGTTAGGAAGAATCTATTCGAAATTTGCTTATTAAAGTAAGTTAGAAATATGGCTGGAACCCTTTTATTGAAAATTTTTTATATAAATTGAGTGCATTTTGATGATTAACATTTTTTTATAAAGGGGAATTATGTTCAATCTAGAATCATATATATTTAAACCTCTGTTTAA
>Ga0209025_1001415_pt1 | contig 31780 bp, 22 predicted proteins | sample AraplaMF_Col_mLB_FD_184256 | JGI IMG/M metagenome (GOLD analysis project Ga0209025, IMG submission 184256) | Arabidopsis root microbial communities from the University of North Carolina, USA - plate scrape MF_Col_mLB (SPAdes) (version 2) | ecosystem: Host-associated > Plants > Roots > Endosphere... | reverse complement strand
TATCGTTGTCACCTTTGGTGGGATTTTTACACTCGTTAATTTATTCCAAGAAAATGCTTTTTCTCCTATAGTTGTCACACTTGAAGGAATGGCTACACTTGTTAATTGATTAAAAGCAAATGCAGAATCTCCTATCGTTGTCACGCTTTCAGGGATTTCCACACTTTCTATTTGATTTTGATAAAATGCCTTTTCTCCTATCGTTATCACGTTTGAGGGGATTTTTATACTTGTTAATCGATTAGAAGCAAATGCAGAATCTCCTATTGTTGTCATGTTTGGTGGGATTTCTACACTTGTTAATTGATTAGAAGCAAATGCAGAATCTCCTATTGTTGTCATGTTTGGTGGGATTTCTACACTTGTTAATTGATTAGAAGCAAATGCAGAATCTCCTATTGTTGTCATTTTTGGTGGAATTTCTACACTTGTTAATTGATTAGAAGCAAATGCAGAATCTCCTATCGTTGTCACGCTTTCAGGGATTTCCACACTTTCTATTTGATTTTGATAAAATGCCTTTTCTCCTATCGTTATCACGCTTGATGGAATCGTTACACTTGTGATTTTTTCATTATAATAAAATGCTTTGCTTCCTATTTCTATAACTGATTGACCATTGATTTCACTGGGAATGACAATATCCTTTTCATCTCCATAATATCCTACAATGGCAACACCATTATCCCGAGGTTCAGTACGAAAATCACCGGCACTATAGGGTAAATTCGTCATCTCTTCATCGCTTAAAGACGTATTTTCATCCTCTGTAATAGTCGGTTGTTCATTGTCGTCTTCTAGATCACTGTTTAGATCTTCTGTATTACTAAGCGAATTATTATCATTATCTTGATCATCGTTATCACTCGGTTGTACTATGCCATCATCACTCGGGCTAGAATCTTCACTACTATTTTCACTGTTACTTTCATTATTACTTATCGCATTAACAGATTGATAACCTACAGATAATTGAGAAAAAACTAAAAGGATGATCATTAACAGTAGACTTACTTTTTTCATTTAGAACTCTCCTTTCACCAAATTAAAAAACACCAAAGAATACCTACATTAAAACGGTAAATACTCTCTATTCTTTTACAGTTATTAAATTAGCAATCTTAATAAAAGTAAGCAAATCAACTTTTTCTTGTTTTTGAACATATTTTGATAATCGATTTTCTTGAAGTTTCGTGCTCAGTTATGTATGTGTTTCATTTCTACTATCAACTACCAAAGAAAAAACTTGCTTATTCCTTCATCTTATAAGTGAAAAAAAGCCTCTTATTAGAAATAACTAACTATGATTTATCTGTACAAATCATATAAAGAGGCTATGACACAATTAATAGAAACCTAAAAGTGCGAGAAATCAATTTTAGAAACATTGATTTCTCGCACTTTTTTAATGTGGATTTTATTAATTTCGCTTTTGCTTTGAATCCGCCGTTGCCCCTCTATTTGATGGGGTGCCTTATTTCTTGTAGACCTTTTGGAATGTTGCCTTACCGGTACGTACAGAACGGAAAATAAGCTGTATAAGCACCTCTGCAAATACAAGTCCCATAACAATGGCACCTGTAATTAAAAATGCCTTTAATCCATACTGTAGCCCTTGTACATAATCATCCTCTACAACATTTCTCATTGCATTATAAGCCATGCCCCCCGGAACTAACGGGATAATACCACCGACAATAAAAATAATCATTGGCATTTTGAAGCGTCGAGCATACAAATGGGAAACGATAGCAATTATAAAAGAGCTAAAGAATGAGGCATTTACTATATCCATACCATGCTCTGTTAGGATGAAGTAAATCATCCACCCTACTACCCCAACAAAACCACAATAAATGAGGGTTCTTCTAGGTACATTAAAAATAACTGCAATACCTGCAGTCGCAAAAAAACTAAGAATCAACTGTACAATATAGTCCATGTCGTCTGCCTCCTAAAACGATAGAGTGACGGCAATAGCTGCACCAATTGCAAAAGCTGTTAAAAAGGCCTCTACGCCCTTTGCCATCCCTGAAATAAAATGACCTGCCATTAGATCCCGAACTGCATTCGTAATTAAAATACCTGGTACCAGTGGCATAACGGAGCTAATAATAATTTTATCTATCTCCGCACCATGGCCATAATTCACTGAAAAGACAGCAATATATCCTACTACTAATGAAGCTGTAAATTCAGAGAAAAATTTCACTTTTGTTAAGTCATTTATCAATAAAAGCACTAGGAAGCCTAACCCTCCTGCTAAACATGCAAAAAGGAAATCAGACCATCCTCCCTTAAACATTATAAGGAAACAACCACTCGCAAGAGCTGCTGATATGACTTGAATATATATTGGTAAAAAATAATTTGTTTTTTGTATCGACTTTAGCTCGTCATAAGCTTCTTCTAATGTTATCATGTGAGATGTGAGTCTCCGAGATACTGAATTTACCAAGGCTATTTTTTGTAAATCTGTTACCCTGTTGGAAATTGATTTAATTCTCGTTGGCTGTGTCTTGCCCAACGAAAAAATGATTCCTGTAGGTGTGGCATAACATTGCGCATCCAGCATATTTTGAGAATGTGCCATGCGTAGCATTGTATCCTCCACACGGTATGTTTCTGCACCACTTTCAATCATAATTCGGCCTGCAAGCAATAAGCAGTCAATCGTAAATTCATTATCCACTTCATGTAAAACCATTACAGTTATCTGCCCTCCTATCAATTATGCCTCGGCATAATTGCGTCTGGAATCGGCTTTGTGCTGGCACAAAGAACTCCTTTCCGATTCAGTGACATCCGCCGGAGGCTTTAACTTATTTCAGTGGGTGTTTTTGCACCCACTGAAATAAGTTAAGGTTCCTTGCCAATAGTATCGAACTGCAAATAAAAACTCAACAAAAAAATTTTTTTACTTTTAACCAAAGTAATTTTGCTTTCATAAGTTAGAAATGGTAAGCAAATGGGTAATTTATTCATGAAGATGGGTTTTCTCATAAATTGATAGCAAAACTTTATAGATTCGTATAACTTTTTCAATGACTAACACGTCTGATTTTATAAGAAGTATAGAAAAATAAATAAGGAAAGGAGCGTATCCATCAAAATGCCGGAACGCAGAAAAAGACGGGGCCCAATGATTGATTTCCTATTAATTGGCCTCATCATTACATTAACAACTATTATTTTAGTCATTATCCTATCAAAGGATGACTTTAAGTTTCAAAAAATTAGTGCCTCTAAAGAGACAACTTCAGATTCAATAAAGAGTAATCTATCCACAGAAAGCTCTGCGTTTCCAGGTATACGTATTGTATCAGATGTTTCCAACGACAAGCGAACTCCTTTTGCTATTCACTATCCAGAAACAGATAATAAAGCTTTTAACGATGCTGTATTACAGTACATAACGGAATCAAAAGAAAACTATCTGTCATCTATGAATGAAACTAAAGATAAAGAGGTAATGGGTGAGCTTAATATTAGTTTGGAAACTTTCCCATATCAAAAGCATTACTATTCCTTTGTGCTAACAAAAATGTTGTATACAGGCGGAGCCAACCCCGAGGTTTCAACAAAAACATTCTTCATCAATCATGAAACTGGTGAACTAATTTCTATTGAAACATTGTTAAATAACGATAAAAACAACTTATCGGCATTAGCTACTCATGTACGTAATGAATTACAAAAAAACCTCAAGTTAAAGGATGAGCTTTTCAAGGAGGATTTAATTAAATCAACTGAACCGAAGTGGTCTAACTTCAACCGCTTTGCTATCGTTGATGATTCGTTACAATTCTATTTTGATAAGTATGAGATTGCTAGCGGAACAGCTGGTTCTCCAATTGTGAAGCTTCCCCTTTCACTGATCAATCCATTGTTAGCTTCTGAATTCCAGATTGCTATGGAAAAACCGGCGAAGCCAATTATTACTGGTGATCCAAACAAAAAACGTATTGCCTTAACTTTTGATGATGGCCCACATCCAAAGGTTACCGAACAAATTTTAAATACGCTTGATAAATATAACGCAAAAGCTACCTTCTTTATGCTTGGTAGTCGTGTACAATATTATCCTGATATCGCAAAAGACGTACTTGCACGAGGACATGAAATAGGTAATCATTCATGGAACCATCCTGTATTAACAAAACTGTCACTAGAGTCAGCAGTAAATCAATACACATCTACGGATGCGGAGATAGAGAAGGCCATTAATCAAAAGCCAACTGTATTTAGACCACCGTATGGAGCAACAAACGATGCTATTAACGCTCAAATTCCAATTCCTGTTGTTTTGTGGACGATTGATACATTAGATTGGAAACATCGCAATGCGCAACAGTTACTACCTAATGTCAAAAATAATTTACACAATAACGCCATTGTCTTAATGCATGATATTCATCAATCGACTGCTGATGGTCTTGATGCCGTACTTGCTTATTTACAAGGGCAAGGCTATGAATTCGTTACAGTATCAGAAATCCTTCCATATCGCCAAAAATAACCAAAGAGAAAGGCCAATAAACTCAAGATTGAGTTTATTGGCCTTTTTTTACAGAAAACCTATTGTGTCAATGAACTTCTGCAAAACAAGGGGGTGATTTCCGTTCCAGGCTACTCGCTTTCCTGTGGGCGAGCGTCGAGCCGCTTCCTCCGCTTGCGCTCCGTGCAGGGTCTCGCCTGTCTCGCTTTCCCACGGGAGTCGATTAGCCTTCCACTCCAATCAGCAATAACGTAGTACTTTGATAAATTTAATTTAATGTTAAAAGTGAAAGATATGCTACTCACCATAATCGATCAGAATAGACTTATAACAGAGAAAGCGATTGTACATCTGTTGTTGCTGAAACTCCGCTTTCGCACAAAAAACAATTGTTGCTTATGAAAGAAAATATATGTTCTAAGTGAAAAGGTTGATTGGAATAAGGCTGGGCGATAAAACGTAAAAGTGTTCCGATAAAACTCAAAAGTTGGATAACATTTTGTAAAACGTATGTCATGTGGATATGTTGATTGGAGTGGAGGCTGGGCGACTCCTCGGGGATTAGCGTCACAGATGAGACCCTGGAGCGAGCATAGCGAGTGAAGCGGCTCATCGGACGCCCCCAGGAAAGCGCCCAGTCGGAACGGAAATCAACCTCTCGTTTTGCAGAATCATTGAGATAATAGGTTTTTAACACAAAAAAGTCCAATAAACCTTGAGTTTATTGGACTTTCTGCTTATTTAATTGTTAATGTATCAAGTGGTTTGAAGTCTTTTAGTTGATAGCTCTTTACTTCATTGTTAGCTATTGTGTAAAGAGCGTCATCTATATAGACTACCCGCTGTACACGCTGCTCCCAATTTTCGTATTGTTCGCCAGTGCTTTTATTAACAATATTCCCCTTTAGTACGATTCCTTTATTTGCAGTGATTTCATAGATTTGTGCGCCTTGACCTTTGTAGACGACTTCATCGCCCTTCCCTGCATCATAAAAGACAACTGGGAAACCAAAGTAATTGTATTCCTTATTGCGGAATAGCGCTTTAGGATTGTATTGAACTTCGGAGTACGAGCCTTTTCCGCCTATTTTTACTGTTGATTGTTCCTTTGGATTTTTGAAATCTGAAACATCAAACAATGACATTTTCATATTAGTTGTAACCGTAAAATTACGCTTTGAATACTCATCATAGCGTTGCTCGGTATCATAGCCAATACCGATTAAATGTGTATCATCTAATGGATGTAAATAGTTACTAAAGCCTGGAATCTTTAGCTCACCTAGCACAGTTGGCTTTTTCGGGTTTGCTACATCAATTACAAACAATGGATCTACTTGCTTGAATGTTACTACATATGCTTTTTCGCCCATAAAGCGTGCAGAATACACTTTTTCACCAGGAGCTAAATTTTTTACTGCACCGAGCTGTTGTAAGTTTTTATCTAAAATAAATAGGTGATTTCGTGATATTTGTTGTTCATCCCATGCATTTCCTTCAGTTGTAACGATGCGGAAATTGCCTTCATATTCATCCATTGAGTATTGATTTAACACGGATCCTTTTACTCCCGTAGTACCTACAAAATTCATGGCAGTCCCATCAACATTCCATTTGAAAATTTGTGTATCAGTTGTTCTTGGCATCCAGATTTTATCCATAACGCGACCAGCATCAGAAACTGAATATCCATCATAAATTGGTGTTGTTAAATAAAGTGCATTCTCTGACATATAAAGTCCACTACTACCACCTAAGTATCCCTTAGTATTTGCAGTTGTCTTTGCACCATTTTTCAAATCCAACGCTGTAATTAAGCTATATGTCCCATCCATTGTATTAGGTAAAATAGAAATTTTCTCTAGAGGTAAGCTCTTATATTCTTTCCCTTCTACACTATCAAATGTTTTCGGTTTTAAATCCACCGTTTTTTGCTCTTTAAGCATCCAGTAATTCGGATACATATTACCGATTAAATATAATGTGTCATTTGTAATTCGAATATCTTGTAAATACCCCTCTTGCCCCACTTCACGTATGAGCTTCGGATTCTTTGTGTTTGAAATATTATACAAAGTAGCTGTCGACATGCTTGTGCCTACTTTTTCTAAATATTTATCCCCAATTACTATTAATAAATTATCATATAATGCTAGCTTCGAAATATATTCTGAATCCTTGAGCTTGATAGTTGTCGCTAGCTTTAAATTTTTCGGATCTTTAGCATCTACTACAGTAATGCCATGATCTTTTACAGAATAAATAAAGCCATCTTTGACAACAACAATATCTCCTTCTTCCACTCCTTCGACTTGATTATTTGTTGTAGAGGAGTTGTCTGCACTCGCTTTGTCTTCGCTCTTTTCAATTTCTGCGGTTGCTTCATAGCCCGGTTCTTTTTGTGAATTAGCTAATAGTGTTTTGAAATATTGTTGTAGTTGCCTTTCTGATTTTACAGCTTCAAGTTTTTCAATGATGGTAAACGCTATTACTTGCGATGTTGTTTTAGGTCCACCTAGTAGAAACGCATCTTTATTCACATGTAATTTATAGCTCCCTGGTGCTAAATCGCTTACGAAAACTGTCTTTTTATCTTCTCCCAATTTTACTGCTGCTGTTACCTTTTGACCATTGCTATTTGTTACGTAAACATTATCCTCCGTTATTTTGCTTTCTTTTAGTGTCTTAGTAAAGGATACTTGCCAGCTATGAGTTGTCATACTCGTACTGGCAGTCTGTGCCTCTACTTTTGGGGTCGATATCAACATAAAACTTCCTGGCAAAATAGTTAGTACAGCGATGAGTAAAATTGCTATCCATTTATTTTTCATCAATTTACCTACCTTTCATAAATTTGTTTATTAATTAGACTACCAAAAAGCCAAAGAGTTACATTGTTCAGAATTTTTTCTCATAAAAATAACGAGAGGAACTGAATCCCTCTCGTTACGTTAGTTACTGCTCTTTTTTATGTTATTGTACTTTTACTGTATATGTCCCGTTTTCATTATCAAATTTATAAATATATAAATAATACTTTCCTGGTTTCGCAGTAAATTTACCTTTTATAACATTTCCATCTTCTTGCCCAAATGATGCGTAATTTTGCATATCAGACTCATGAAGAAGCACCCATGTCATGCCTATTTGATTTTCATTTACGACAGAAATATCTATTTCTTCCGGAGACGTAACATCGAATGTGTATACATCCGTATGATCATCATCCATCAAGCTACCTTTTAGGGGCATATTAAATGGAATGATATTCGCTTCTTCAGGATTATTATTTGGTTCACTATCTGCTTTTGCTTCATTTTGTACATTGACTGTATATGTCCCGTTTTCATTATCAAATTTATAAATGTATAAATAATACTTTCCTGGTTCTGCAGTTAATTTACCTTTTATACTATTTCCATCTTCCTTCCCAAAGGATACGTAATTTTGCATGTCAGACTCATGATAAAGCACCCATGTCATGCCTATTTGATTTTCATTTAAAACAGAAATATCTATTTCTTCTGGAGACGTAACATCGAATGTGTATACATCCGTATCATTCTTATCATTCAAACTGCCTTTTAGTGGTGTATTAAATGGGATTATCTTCTCTTCATCTGTATGATTATTCTCTGTTGGTGCTCCCTTCCGAACAGATACAATTGCATGATCTTTACTTTTTATTCCCTTATCATTTTTTACTGTTAACGTCACATTATATGTGCCTTCTTTTCCGTATGCATGAGTAGGGTTTGCCTCTTCACTTGTTTGTCCATCACCAAAATCCCAAAGGTAAGAAACTATTTCTCCATCATTATCTTTTGAACCATCACTCTTGAACTGGATTTCTTCATTTTCGATTCCAGCATAAGGACCATTTATATTTACAATAGGTGCTTGATGATCTCCTTCATCCGTCGCAATACCATGGAAAACAATATCATATTCAAACTGATTTGCTGCATTCACACGGTAATTTACGAAATACGCTGTCAATGTTTTATAGCCGCTCCACTCTTTTTGCGACAGTTCCTCTAGTACTTGGTTCACTTGCTTACTCATCGTTTTCCAATCTTGAGATTCACCTTGTGTTCCACTACCTACATACGTACCTTCGAGTGTAAATGTATTAAAGAATTGTGACTTATGTTTTGTCATTTTTACATCTTTAACGTTAGCAACATCGACAATTTCTTGCTCAACTTCGTTTAACGCTTTTGGTGTATGTTTCACTAAATAATCTTCTGATACTTGTGGCACCTCGTATTTTTCTTGATTATCAATCAATTGCTGCATATAGGCTTGGTAGTCCGCATTCAGTTGTGGATCATTACTTAAAGAGTCACGATACACATCATAATTTTCCACATCGTTCGCACGAATTAAATCTTGAATTTTATCAAATGTATCAAATTGATGAGTATACATATAAGACTGTAGTGCAAATGAATAGTTATAAAAATCCCATGATCCATATTTTGCAAACAATGTCTGTTTAGCTGTATAGCGTTGTGATGGGTCATCTGATAATCCACTTATAATACTCTTACGTGGAACAACATCATTTGTTCGCGTTGATCCTGCAAAGAATTCTGCATTTCCTTCCTGGAACCATGTTAGTCTCTCATTTTGGTACATATCTCCTCTTCCGAATAGACCAGGAACCTCGAATCTTGCTTGTAAATAATGAGTGAATTCATGGCGGAACAACTCTTCTAAACTATAAATACTTTGCTCTGGCGTACGTTCATATGTAAAGAACGTTCCAGTCTCTTCAATATAAATACCACCATTATTTGTATCATACCCATACAATTGACGGTTCAATCGATATTGATCCGGAGAGTTATAAATGACAACAGTTAATACATCATCAGGATTGCCTGGTTCTAATGCCTTATCATTTCCAATTACACGGTGATATTGTGCTTTTACTTCTTTTGCAGCCCAGTATAATCTTTGAATTTTATCTTCTGTTACTTGATCTCCCGTCTTAAAGACAATTGATCCATTATCAAATGTATATGTTTTCGGTAAATACTCCTTCTTCCCTTCTTCACGTACCTTTTGTAAATCTACTGTATTTCCACTATTGTCTTTTCCACCATAATTTGTAGCAATTTGCTCTACTGCCACAAAATAAGCATCACTTAAATATGGATACATATGCATCGCTTGTGTAACAACTTCTAAACCTTTATTCGGATTGCTATGGAATTTTCCTAAACGCCCTGCATAATAAATGCCATTATTGATTAACCAACTATTATCATCTGTAACATTATGTAAAAGTGCAATTTTATTCACTTCATTTATGAAACCATCAATCTTTCCATACCATATCGACGTATTAGCTTCTTTACGTTCATCATGCAAATACGACTGCAAGTCAAAATCTATCCCATGCATTAAATCATATATAGCTTGTCCTTTTGAATACTCGCGTTCATATGTAGAAAGATTCTCATTATACTGTTTTAATATCTTCGTAGCATTTTGAACTGTTTCCGCATCACTAGAAGCATTACCTATTAATTTACCATAGGCGGATACTACTTTATCTTGCTCATCTGTACCAAGTTTAAAGTTCGGATTATTAGCTATTTCCTTTAATGCTGGTAAACACTTATCATGGAAACTTCTTTCATTTAAATAACTTAGTTCGTTATTATAAAATCCTACATAAAAAGCAGAACGTAATAGCTCAACAAATGTGTCAATACCCTTTGAATCATCTTTCGTAAATGAACTTCCTCTTTTCCCTAATTCATCGATAATAACTTGCATACGTTCTTTATTTTGATAAAAAGCTTTTGAATCCTCATTGAATTGGAATAAGTCTGTAATGTGATCCCAGCGAATATTTCCTAGTGTATTAATTAACTCACTATCGCTCATTTTATTAAGCTCTGCCATTGAGTACTGTTCCTGCACTTGCTTCGTTTCAGCAAGTTTTACTGTTGGAGCTGGGTGTTCCGAAAAATCGCCCACTTCCAAACGTTTTTCAAATGATAATGTTTCATCAGCCGTTGTAGAATGTGTAACCTCATCATTCGAATTCACTATGCCAATAGGCTTCATTTGCAATACATTATAAGGCGTTTTTTCTGCTGCTGATGCCTCTGCTTGTAATGCTCCAAAAGAAAGTGCCATTGTACTTACTCCAATTAACACTTGATTGAGTTTTAACTTTTTCTTCATAACTAATCCTCCTATTGTACTATACTTATAACTTGATAATATGTTGATTACTTAGAACTATATCACCTTTTTAAAAATACCATATTATGAGAGTAAAGCAATATAAAATGTTATTTTATAACAATGTTTTCTTGTATAATTTGAACGTTTAGGACACAATTGGAGCATAAAAACCAGTTCAATTGTCACGAAATGGAATATTTTACTGAAACAAAAAAAGAACCCGGAATTCGGATTCTTTTTTATGTTTAATTTTTGATAAAACGCTTATTCTTCAAATGGCCATTTTGGTAGCATTTTCGTTAATGACTTATCTTGACGTTTTCCTAATACATAGTCTGCCTGCATAATTGTATGAATTTCACGTGTACCCTCATAGATAACCGGTGCTTTCGAGTTACGTAAATAACGAGCGACTGGATATTCATCCGAATAACCATATGCTCCATGAATTTGGACAGCATCATCCGCTGCTTTATTGGCAAAATCACAAGCCTGCCACTTTGCTAATGATGTCTCTCGCGTATTGCGTACACCTTTGTTTTTCAACTCTCCAACACGATATACAAGTAGGCGACTCATTTGATAGCCCGCTTCCATTTTGGCAATCATTTGCCCTACTAGTTGGTGCTCACCAATAGGTTTACCGAATGTCTCGCGTTCATGACAGTATTTCACACTCGCTTCGAGACACGCTTGAATAAGACCGACAGCACCTGCAGCTACTGTGAAACGACCATTATCTAACGCAGACATTGCAATTTTAAAGCCTTCTCCATCTTCACCAAGGCGGTTCTCTACAGGTATACGTAGATTTTCAAAGAAGATCTCGCCGGTATTACCAGCACGAATACCGTATTTACCTTTAATGGCTTTCGATGTAAAGCCCGGCATGGAACGCTCTACGATAAACGCACTAATGCCATGATGCTTCTTCGATTTATCAGTGTAGGCAAAAACGATAAAATGGTCGGCTATATCACATAAGGAAATCCATGTTTTCTGCCCATTTAAAACGTAAAAATCTCCATCCCTTACAGCGGTCGTAGACATTGCAGCTACATCTGATCCTGCCCCGGGCTCTGTTAAACCAAATGCTCCAATCCGAACTCCTTTTGCCTGTGGAACAAGATATTGCTGTTTTTGAGCCTCTGTTCCCCATTGCATTAAGGTCATGCTATTCAGACCTATATGAACTGAAACAGCTGTGCGAAACGCGGTATCTCCACGTTCAAGTTCTTCACAAACGATGGCAAGTGAATTGTAATCCATCCCACTACCGCCATATTGTTCTGGTACACAAACACCCATTAAGCCTAGCTCAGCAAGCCTTGACCAAATCTTCGGATCGAAGCCACCGTCAGCATCCCACTTCGCAATATGTGGAATAATCTCGGCATCCACAAACTGCTTCACTGTTTTACGTAGCATTTCTTGCTCAGTGGTAAATTCGAAATTCATGACCAAGCACCTACCATTTCACAATCATAGCTGATATATGAGACGTCTCCTTAATGACAACACCACGTTTTGCCATCTCTTGAATATAAATGTCGCCCGGTACAATTGATTCAGGTGCAAATACACCGCGCTCTGTAATTTTGTCTTCCCCAATCATTTGAGCAACGACAGAAATTGTATTTGCTGTTGCACGAGCCATAGCCGTTTCATTAATTGTCATATCTTTACGCACAACCATTTCGAACTCATAAGTCACTTGTTGTTGCGCTTTTTCACCGGCTACAATTACGCGCAGTAGCACTGCATCTGGTTTTGTACCAAGCTCAAGTTTCTTTTTAAGTGCCTCACGAACAACTGGGCGCACAGAAACTTCTTGATCTTCTACCTCTACCTTATTACTAGCATCGAGGAATCCTAAATCTGCTAATAGCTTAAATTTCTCTGCATGTCCTTTATAACGAATCGTTTTATATTCTAGTGTTTGGACATTTGGGAATGTCTTATCCAGCGTCGATATACCGCCAGATGTATAAAATGCCTCAAGCACACCAAAATCTTTGAAATAAATAGGTTCAACGCCTGATAACGACGGAACTTCTTGAAGTTTACCTTTTAGAATCACTTTTGATGGCTCTGTATAATGATCAAAGACACCATCTAGAGAAAATACGCGTGTGTAGTGAAGAGGTGGTTTCGGCTCTGTAGGAATACCACCTACAAATAGTTTAATAGATTCTACCTCATCTAATTTCGAAGCACCGTAGCCCGCTAAAATGTTGACCATACCTGGAGCAACACCCAAGTCTGGAATAATGGTTACACCTTTTGCCTTTGCCTCTTCGTCAAGATCTAATATTTTTTCAGTTACACCGCCAATATGACCACCTAAATCCACGGAATGAACACCAGCCGCGATTGCCGCTCTTGCTACACGCTCATTAAAGGAATAGAATAATGCATTAACGACTATATTACCTTTTGAGATAACCTCCATTAACGAGTCATCGCGCTCAGCATGAAGCTCCACAACCTCAATCTTATCTGTATTTAACGAGTCCACAAAGTTCTGCGCTAAACTCACGTCTATATCCCCTAAAAATACACGCTCCACTTTGCTATTTTTTATTAAATCACGAGCTACCTCTTTCCCCATTAAACCTGCACCTAATACAACAACTTTCATCAAGAACATCCCCTTTCATTGATCTGTTATTCTGTATCGATTTGTGCTCTTTGTAATTTACCGCTATAGTCTACATAAATACTTTTCCATTCTGTATAGACATCTAAAGCAGCTACACCCGAGTCACGGTGACCGTTCCCCGTGCCTTTTGTGCCGCCAAATGGCAAATGGATTTCAGCACCTGTTGTGCCAGCATTCACATAAACAATTCCTGTATCTAAATCTCGTTGTGCGCGGAAAATCGTATTAATATCTTGCGAGAAAATTGAACTGGATAAGCCAAATTTCACGCCATTATTTACTTCGATTGCTTCATCCAAACTTGCTACTTCAATTAGAGAAACGACCGGACCAAAAATTTCTTCCTGTGCAATAATCATGTCAGGCTTTACGTTGGTAAATAGTGTAGGCTCATAATAAAACCCTTTATCATAAGGAGGCTCTGATAAGATTCTACCTCCTGCTAACAACGTTGCCCCCTCTTGTTTGCCGATTTGCACATAGTGATTAATCTTTTCTAACGCGGCTTTGTTAATCACAGGTCCGATTTTCACACCGTCACCCAGGCCGTCCCCAATTGTTAGCTTTTGCATTTCGTCTAATAGACGTTTTTCTAGTTCTTCTCTTACATCTTTATGCACAATCACGCGACTACATGCTGTACATCTTTGACCAGCAGTGCCAAATGCACTCCATAAAATGCCTTCAGTAGCTAGCTGTAAATCGGCATCATCCATAACTATGACTGCATTTTTTCCACCCATCTCTAATGAAATCTTTTTCAGGTGTTTACCGCCTAGCTCTGCTACCTTACTTCCTGTTGTTGTAGAGCCGGTAAATGAAATGACCTTTACATCTGGATGTTCAATCAATGCTGTTCCAACTGTTGGCCCCGTACCAAATACGATATTTGCCACTCCACCCGGTAAGCCAACCTCTTCAAAAATTTTGCCCATTTCATACGCCATCATTGGCGTCTCATTTGACGGCTTCCAAATGAACGTATTGCCAGCAACTATTGCGGGGAATGACTTCCAAGTAGCAATGGCTACAGGGAAGTTCCACGGAGTTATTAAACCTACAACGCCAATAGGTGCCCGTACACTCATAGCAAATTTATTGGCTAGCTCTGACGGTGTTGTCTCCCCAAATAACCGTCGTCCTTCACCAGCCATATAATAGGCCATGTCTATCCCTTCCTGTACTTCACCTCGAGCTTCTTCAATAACCTTCCCCATCTCTTTTGTTAAAACGGTCGCTAAATGCTCCTTCTTCTCTTTCATTTTTTGACCGATGGCATATAAATAGTCGGCACGTTTAGGCGCAGGTACTAATGCCCAGTTTTTTTGTGCCTGTTTTGCAACCGCTACCGCCTCATCTACCTCGCTTTCAGTAGATAGCGGTATTGTAGCTAGCTGCTCCCCATTAGCAGGGTTGGTCACTACTATACTTTGTAAATGCGAATGTGTTACCCATTCACCGCCGATATAGTTTTTAATTTCCACTACATACACCCCCTGAACTATCTATGGTGCCTCTGCCTCGTTGCTACCAATCGCATTGCTTTCAGACAGATATCATCTATTACTCTATAGTATATAGAAATAGATATGTCAAAATTCCGAATTTTTAATATATAAAAGTCTGAAGAGTATGCTTTTGGATCAATAACTTCGGTGACAATCGTCAGAGGCTTTATTTTCCTTTAGCTGAGCATTGATGTCAGTTACGGATGAAAGTCTTTTGTGAGTAATCAATTATGCCTCGGCATAATTGCGTCGGAGACTTTAACTTCTTTCAGTGGATGCTTGACATCCTATAAAAGAAGTTAAAACAATCACAAAATTCCAGCTAGGCGAAAATAAAAAAAAATACCCATTATAGTTTTTTATATTCGACATTTACTAGTTTATTCCCTTTTTTTCTAAAATAATTAATTATGCATTGAAACTAAAATAACTTATAATCGTATACAATAACAAAACTATTTTTTGGAGGAATCCTTTATGAATAATCACGAAATTGACTACAAATTATATGGCGATGATATGCAATACGTGCAAGTTGAGCTTGACCCTCAAGAAACAGTAGTAGCTGAAGCTGGAGCATTAATGATGATGGATGATTCTATCCATATGGAAACTGTCTTTGGCGATGGTTCAAGAGGAAGCCAAGAAAGTGGTATTATGGGTAAATTATTTGGAGCTGGAAAACGTCTAATTACGGGCGAAAGTTTATTCATGACGACATTTACGAACGTTGGTTCAGGTAAACGTCATGTGTATTTTGCTTCTCCATACCCTGGTAAGATTATCCCAATGGATTTAAGTCAATTAAACGGAAAGATTATTTGTCAAAAAGATGCATTTTTAGCTGCTGCAAAAGGTGTTTCAATCGGTGTTGAATTCCAGAAAAAAATCGGTGTTGGCTTCTTCGGTGGTGAAGGCTTCATTATGCAAAAGCTTGAAGGAGACGGCATGGCTTTTGTACACGCAAGTGGAGCTATTCATGAAAGGACTCTACAACCTGGCGAAGTATTACGTGTTGATACAGGCTGTTTAGTAGCTATGACATCTGATGTGGATTACAATATCGAAATGGTTGGGGGCGTAAAAACTGCATTATTTGGCGGAGAAGGTATCTTCTTTGCTACTTTAAAGGGTCCGGGTAAAGTATGGATTCAATCATTACCATTTAGCCGATTAGCAAGCCGTGTCTTTGCTGCAGCACCAATTTCTCAAGGCGGTGGCGGTCAATCAAGAGGCGAAGGTGGTATTGGCGGTTTATTTGATATGTTTAATAAATAATCAATGCTATTTATTAAAGGAGCACATCTTATTACGATGTGCTCCTTTAAGCTTGTCGATAAATATAAAAAATGTGTATCAATAAACGCGCTTTCTACGCTCCTCACGAGCGAAGCCTCTGCGTCGCATTCCTACTTCTGTTAATTCTAGATGTCATTAATCTATTCGGTTCGTTACAGCCTTGCCCTGCCCATATGCGGTAAGCTCTTTAACGTTCAGCATCAGCATAGCAGTTCTAGTTTGAAGCGAGGCACTACCGATATGCGGAAGTGCTACAACATTCGGAAGTGTCAACAATGGGTGATCCAACGCAATAGGCTCTTGTTCAAAGACATCTAGCCCCGCTGCCCACAGCTTACCATTTTTCAACGTATCATATAGTGCATTCTCATCTATAATGCCACCACGTGATGCATTAATTAATACCGCGTCATCCTTCATCAAAGCAAGTTTCTCTGATCCAATAAGTCCTACCGTATCATTGTTAAAAGGTGTCATTATAACAACAAAATCCGATTGTTTTAAAAGATCCTCCAACGATACATATTGAAAGCCATACATTTCTTCTGCCTCATGGCGACGTCTACGATTGTTGTATAAAATTTTCATATCAAAACCTTTTGCTCGTCGTGCCACAGCTTGGCCAATACGTCCCATACCAATAATTCCTATAGTAGATCCTGAAACATCTTTACCTACTAATTGCATTGGATACCAACTTTTCCATTTACCCTCACGCAAATATCGTTCGCTTTCTGGAATTCTTCGAGCAGTCGCAAGCAATAATCCCCATACTAAATCTGCAGTCGTATTTGTTAAAACTCCTGGAGTATTTGTCGCCATTATTCCACGCTTACGCAAAGCTTTGACATCAATATTATTATATCCAACTGCTAAATTTGTCACGAGTTTTAGATTGGGTGCATGTAATAATAACTCTTCATCGACTTGGTCAGCAATCGTTACCCACAATACCTCACAATCAGCTACAGCTGCCAATAGTTTTTCCCGTGGTATAACAATTTCCTCATCCTCCCATTGTTTGATATCATAATACTCTTTCAACGGCTCAACTATATGCTCTGGGAACTTTCGAGTAATAAATAATTTCTTTTTCATATTCCGAACACCCCTCAATTCAATTCGCCTATAGCGTAACACTTAGAACGCTCATTTTCTAGGGATTTCTTATCTTTACGCGTGTGATAGCTATTGCTTTCTATCACTCTACAAACTTCATCCGTCTATTTGCTGTTTTATCTTCTAAATAAACGATTTTGTCCTATTATAAAAAAACTGGCTAATCTCATAACGTGTGGTTGATTTCCGTTCCGACTGGGCGCTTTTATCGCTGCCGCTTCGCTTTCGCACAGATAACATCCGCTTTGCTGCAGGGTCTCGGGCCAACAGATGTTTTTTGCGCGAAAACGTAGTGCTAACGAAGCGTCAGCAGCGGGTTTTGTTTTTGTTTGTGCGAAAGCGTAGCGACAGCAACAGCACCGATGTTGGTCACGAAGGCGTTATAACAGGACGTGATGCTTTTAGCCTTCGTTCCTCTATCGCTAATCCCCCAAGAGTCGCCCAGTCCCCACTCCAATCAACTTATCCTCATTAAACACCTTTAAACAAAATATCACCCTTAACTTTAGGTGATACAAAAAAACTATGCAAAGGCTTTATGCATAGTCGTTAGAAGTCTCTGATTGTTGTATCTAATCGATTGGCAACTTGTTTTAATTCCTCGGAAGATTCTCCAATCGATTCTATTATTTCTGCCAGTTCCGTTATTTTTAGCCCAACATTTTGGAAGTTTGAGATAGAACCGTTTACTGAGCCAGATATTGCATCGAACGCTTTTAAAGACTCTTCGTTTTGCTCAATACTATTATTCACCAGTTCTTGAATCTCGTGAATTGCTAGTACAACTTGTTCTGTTATTCCATTAGACATAGTTATGAGATCCGCAATTTGTTCAACCGAATTTTTCGTCTGGTCTGCAAGCTTACGTACTTCACTCGCCACGACCGCAAAGCCTTTACCATGCTCTCCTGCACGTGCAGCCTCAATTGCCGAATTTAACGCAAGTAAATTTGTTTGACCAGAAATACTTTTTACTATTTCAATAACAGCATTAATTTTAGAGGAAGAATGATCTAATTGCTCCACCATACCCGACATTTCAATTGTCTTATGATGAATTTTCCCTGTTTGCTCATTTATTGATATTATTTTAGAATAGCCTTCAGACGATACCTCTTGCATTGTTTTTGCCTCATCGATACTTTCCTTCAAGTATTCATTCACTTCCTTGGCGTTATAAACAAGTTCGGTTACTGTTTCATTGGTACTATGAGATTGAGTCTCTAGCTGCGTAGAAATACCACCTATAATTTCCTTAACATGCGCTCGAACACTATCCTGTTGCTTCTCCATTAAGGTATTAGCATAATTATCATATTCCTCTAAGACAATCTGTTGTTCGATATTACACATTTTACTAATAGCTTCACAAAACTTTTCTTCTTCATCCCTCGTTAATTGAAGATTATAAACAATCTTTCTTAAAAATTTCTCAAGGTTTTGAAAGGCTGCTAAATACCACTTAGGATACAAGTTAATCTTCACATGCATTTTTGCTACTCGCCTTCTTTTCTCCAAAAATGCATCGTCTATACACCCTTCGAACATTTCTATAATATGATGACGTAATGTTTGGCGTAATCGCTCACTAGAGCTATATTTTTCAATAACCTCAAGTAAGGCTGGCACACTTTCAATCGCATGGTAAAATGCTGCCACTACCTCTTCAACATTTCGTTCAATATACGGTTTTAAACTTCTTATTAACTGTAAATCTTCTCTAGTTAAGTTTACTAGATTTAACTGTAGTAAACGTTCCTGATCTTGAATCATAACCCCTACATTTGATTCATCACTAATTTCAATTGTATTTTTCTTAGGCTTATTTTTAATTAGAAACAATTTCTCCACCTCACTGTGTCTGAGTCTATTCCACCGAATATAATCCGAAAACAAAAAACTCTCTGAATTTATTATAAGTTCTTTACAATTGTAATGACAATATATAGGTAAAAAATATCTTTTTTTGGAATAAGCAATAATCTATGATACTTTCGAACAATACTTATTAACCACGTAATTCTCCCTAAAATAAGGTCAAAGCAAAAAAAAGTCACTCCTTCTTAATAGAAGAGTGACTTTTTTTTACATAAAGATAATAACAGCTAGTACAGCAGCTAGTACTAAACGATAAATAGCAAATGGCATTAATTTCACTTTTGAAATAAGTGCTAAGAAGAATTTAATTGATAGTAGTGCAAAGATAAATGAACTGATGAAGCCCACTACATAGAATCCAAGATAATCCATAGATAGCGTATCCAAGTTTTTCAGTACAGAAACTAAACTAGCACCCGCCATAATTGGTACTGCCATAATGAAAGTAAAATCTGCAGCCACACGATGACTCATGCCAAATAGTACACCGCCAGATATTGTTGCACCTGAACGGGAGAACCCTGGCCAAAGCGATAAACATTGTACTAACCCTACTTTAAATGCTAAACCATAAGAAATTTTATCTAGAGAATCCACTTTTGGTCTTTTCGGTGCTAATTTATCTGCAGCAATCATTAAAATTGCTCCAGCTACTAAAGCATAAATAACATGCTCTACCTTAAATAAATGATCATCGATAAAATCTTTAAACGCAAAACCTAATACAACTGCTGGTAACATGCCCACAATAACATGTATTAAGTTGAAGTGACCTTTCACCGATTTCGATTGGCCATCAATTTTATATAGTCCAACTAAATTTAACATTCGTTTCCACATCACAACGACTACGGCTAAAATGGAGCCTAGCTGTACAACGATTTTAAATGTATTGGCGGGATACTTCCCTAAAAACTCTTCTGTCTTTAGCCACATATCGTCTACAATAATCATATGACCTGTCGACGAAACTGGTGCAAACTCTGTCATTCCTTCGACAAAGCCTAAAATAAGCGCCTTTAATAATTCAATGATATCCACATTTTCACCTTACCTTTTGTTAATTAAATATAAGCATATTATCAATTTCGCCTTGGCGAGACTGCCGCTTTCGCACAGATAAACATTGTGTCCGGATTTTGAATTGTGTCCAGGCCTGTACGAGGGCGAGCCCCAAGCCTAATTTACCAACTAACGAAAATTTATATCCACAACCCATAATTCTGAACGGCTGCCTATTCGCATTGGAGGACCCCAAAAGCCAAAACCTGATGAAACAAGTGTATGCATTTTCTCCTTCATCTTATAACCATAATCGAGTTCAAAAACACGAGCTGTTATATACTGATTGGGCCATAATTGACCTTTATGTGTATGACCTGACATATGGAAGTCTACACCCATTTTTGCAGGCGTACTTAAATCATTTGGGGTATGATTCATGACAAACCAAGGCAAGTCATCTGTTGTCTTCAATGCATCTAGTTGCTTTCTATCCTTGTTTGTAATATCCTCTTGCCCTGTTAATACTAACACATTATCGATTCTAATAGTTTCATCACACAAAACTTTTACATTAGAATTTTCCATTTCTTTAACAAATTCAGGGATTTTCTTGCCATAATACTCGTGATTACCCAGTACACCATACACACCATATGTAGATGTTAATTGCTTCATTACATCTGCCATTCCCTCTTTTACAAACCATTTAGGGTCGTCATCTACAATATCACCAACTAAAAAGACGACATCCGGCTTTGCTTCATTCGATAAAGTAACAAAGCGCTGTAAGTGTTTTTTATTTGATAGCATACCTAAATGAAAATCTGATGCAACTACAACTCTCATCGATTCTAGCTCACTACTCTTTTTATCCATCGTTATTTCTAAATGACGGACAACAGGTGAATATGCTAAATAGGTACCCACAATACTTAGTACAAATAACATAGCAACTGCTACACTACCTATTATCTGTACATTTTTAAAAGGACTTAGCCAAATAATCAAGTGTGCTGCCAAGCAAAGCATTAATCCATATTCAAAAATAAACATCCAATAATTATGGATTATTGAAAACATTCGTAAGGACTCATGCAATTTACTAATAATAATACTAAATGCAATGATATACAGTACTAACCAATATAAAATTGGAAATCGGAACCAGCCCATTGCCACAAGCCACTGTCTCAATCCCCATCCTAAGTAGAAAGTTAATGCACTATATATACTTAATAAAAGAATTCCACCGATTATTTTAGGCATTTTAGTTCCCTACTTTCATATAGTCTTAGTTGATTATAGCATTATACTTAACATTTACATTTGCATTAAGTATTTCCTATAGAAAGTAAGTACGAAAAGATAACCAATCAGCTGCTCGTTATCTCAAGTGTACATATTCTTTGGCATTTAATCGTATGATTTACATGACAATCTAATAAGGAAAGTGACAATATCGTAATCTAGGGAATTATACTAAGTCGTTACAACACCTATGGACCTAGAACGCTCATTGCCTACGAAATCAAACCTACGTTATATAAGATCCCTTAACAACCAATCTAATTATAAGACTATGTAAAAAAACTACGAATAATATACTTTAATTTTTCTGAATATTTAAGTAACATTATAATTGCAAGATAAAATTTACGCATGTACGAGGGAAAAAAGGGGTGTTGTTCATATGACAAGATATAAATTCGAATCAACAGAGCATGAGTTATTTCGTAAAACCTTACGTAGGTTTTTAGCAGAAGAAGCTGAGCCACACTATTCACAATGGGAGAAAGATCATCTTATTCCACTTGAATTTTGGCGTAAGCTTGGAGAAATGGGTTATCTATGCCCTCAAGTAGAAGAGCAATACGGCGGTCTCGGACTCGATTTTAGTTTTGGCGTTATTATTCAAGAAGAGCTTGAGCGTGTAGGTTCGAGCCTTATCGGTGTTGGTCTGCATAACGATATTGTCGTCCCTTATATTGAGGCATACGGCTCAAATGAGCAAAAATCACGCTGGCTACCAAAATGCGTTACAGGCGAAAATATTACAGCAATTGCTATGACAGAGCCAGGGACAGGTTCAGATTTGGCAAATATCCAAACAACCGCTATTCGTGATGGCGATCACTATATCGTCAACGGACAAAAAACATTTATTACAAATGGTATTCATACAAATTTAGCGGTAGTTGCTGTAAAAACAAATCCTCAGGCAGAAAAAAAACATCGTGGCATTAGTCTCCTTGTCATTGAGGACGGGACACCAGGCTTCACGAAAGGTCGTAAGCTCGAAAAAGTTGGCATGCACGCGCAGGACACAGCCGAGCTATATTTTGAGGATTGTCTCGTACCTGTAGAGAATCTCCTAGGCGAAGAAGGTAAAGGCTTTATCTATATGATGGAAAAGCTACAGCAAGAGCGTTTAGCAGTAGCCATCGCCGCACAAACGGCTGCTGAGGATATGCTTGTTTTAACAATTGATTATGTAAAATCCCGCGCAGCTTTTGGAAAGTCAATAAGTGACTTCCAAAATACGCAATTTAAAATAGCTGAAATGGCGACAAAAATTGAACTTGGCAAATCATTTTTGGAATCTTTAATTGAGGAACATATCGCAGGAAATGATGTTGTGACAAAAGTTTCGATGGCAAAATACTGGATAACGGAAAATGCACGTGAGCTTGCTGTCCAGTGTATGCAGTTACACGGTGGCTACGGTTATATGGAGGAATACAAGATTGCTAGAAGATATCGAGATATTCCTGTCATGTCCATTTATGCAGGTACCAATGAAGTCATGAAAGTAATTATTGCCAAGAATTTAGGCTTATAACTACTAAAGTATGGCTCTCCGGCACAACGAATGGCCAAAGTGACGGTATGAAGGGCCGGAACGACGGAAGAAAGTAACGAAATGACGGATAGAACCGTCAAAATCGTGGATAGAACAGCAAAAGTCGTGGATGGTCCCACTAAAGCGACCGATTTAAGTGCTAAAATGACGGATTGAAATAGGAATTCCTCACATATTTTATTTTTCAACATAATAAAAACAGCGGCAAAATGTGTTTGCCGCTGTTCTTTGTCTATGCTGCTGGAATTCGAACGATTACCTTAAATAAGTCTCCATCTACTTCTATACTCATACGAGCACCATGCAAATCTACAATGGATTGTGCAATGGCTAAGCCTAGCCCTGAGCCCTCTGTATGGCGTGATGCATCTGCTCGCTTAAAGCGTTCAAATAACTCATCGGCATTCTCGCTAATCTCATATTTCGCAACATTCTTCACCGTGAATTCAGCATCACCTTCTGCCGTACGTTTCAACGTTACATAAACACGTGTGCCTTCTAATGCATATTTCAATACATTAACAATTAAATTATCGATCAGTCTCCACCATTTTTGTCCATCCACATACGCGTAGATTGGCTCATGTGGTTTTGTCATGCGTAAATCTAAATTAGCCTGAACTAAATCCTCCTCATGCTCCCCTACTGCCTGTTGTACAAGCTGGGTTAAATCAACACGAGTACGATGAAGCTCCATGTTACCACTCGCCATTTTAGACACTTCAAAAAGATCCTCAATTAGTAATTTTAGACGTTCTGATTTTTTATCAAGGATATGAATGTATTGCTTACGCTCTTCCTCTGTAAGGTCAGGATTTTTCAGTAAATCTGTATACGTAATAATAGATGTTAACGGAGTGCGTAAGTCGTGACTAACATTCGTAATGAGCTCTGTTTTTAAACGCTCACTTTTTGCCTGTTCATGCATAGACGTACGTACGCCTTCTCTTAAATGATTAAGATTTTCTGCATGCCCTGCGAGTGGTGATTTGCCCATTACTTTGACATCACGGTTTAAACGCCCTTCTGCCATGTCTTTTGTATCCTTCATAATTCGGTTTAAATAGCCCATTCTAGAAAGGAAGAGAATCATGGCTGGTATACCGATCATTGCGCAGACGCCCAATACTAGAACGGGGAATCCCCCACCTTTTAACATTGAAGCTACAAGGCTTCCACCACCGAAAAACGCTGCCCCAATCATCACAAAGGAATGTAATGCAATGGAACGATTTATAAATAAATCCGTGATTGATTCGCCAAGTGACCATAAATAGCTAGCTTTTAAGTTCTCCTCTAATTTCTGTGCTGTATTCACCCGATTATACAACCAAATTAGCTGTACAAAGAACAGCATAGCAATAACAGCCAAGGCACCTATTTTAAACAGCCAATCTATTGAATAACGTACATAATTATTATAAAAAACATCTACAATCGATCTATAGGCAGTATCAGATGCTATCATATACATGAATGCAGTTATTAATAATAATCCAATTTGGTAATCAATTTTTATTTTTCCAAGAGCTTCTTCGCCCTTTAAACTTTGTACCATCTGCAGTACTTCTTTACGCTCTTTCCATGCAAAAATAGCTGCCACAATACTCGTTAACCATATAAAGAAGAAGATGTATTGACTAGTTGTAAAATTGTTATATCCTCCCATAACATCTACTGCTTGCGCTGATTTTTTTGAGATGGTTATAATGCCTGTGTAATCAGAAGTTTCCCTAAGTTCCTCTGCATCTAAAGAGGTATCAGCTTGATAAAAAATATTGTTTAAATAACTACTGATATTTGAAGTCGTTAATGGATGTTGCTCAGTAAACTTAATTTTGAAAGCACTACTATCTGAAACATTACCCGAACTAAATGTTTTACCTGATTCAGTGTTCGTTAATTCGTAAGACCAGTGATTATTATTTTTCACAAAACTCTTTGCTTCTTCTTGCGCTGTCTTTATATACTTATCAACAAGCTCTTCCTTTTGAGTCTGAATTTTTTTACGGACATACTCATCATCCCCAAAATTAGTCGTAATATCTTTAATTTTGGCATCTCGCTCTTTCTCGAGCTTTGTTTTTAACTCCGTTGCATTTACATTAGTAGCTTCTTGAATGCGCTCCGCATATTGAGCTTTAATATTATCTACCTGTTCTCCTAATGTTCCATAGCGATTACGATGTTCTTCAATTTCATTTTGTGTCACCACAATTTTACTTTTTAAATCCTCTGTCGTCGGTAAATTTAATACTAATGGTCCTAATTCTGACTGAAAATTATCTAGTTCGTGCTGGAAATTTTCAGATTGAAAATACGACTTCCCTATATATTGATACCCTACTTTTGAGAACGTAAAAATACCGAATATTACCCAGATTAAACATATAAGAGCGAGAAGAGGTTTCCAATTTTTCAACATACTTTTAACTCCTCTCTAAAAAATTTTCTCGAGTAATTGTAGCATCCCTAAAGAGCGTGCAGTTACTGTTTGATACGCATATACACCGAAATAAATTAGTCCAATAACCCCTGCTACAAACCCTGCAATTGTAACATATTGCTCTACTTTATTTTTCCATTTTATAGCCAACGCCCCACACCACCTTTAAATAACGTGGATTTTTCGGATCCGCTTCGATTTTTTCACGTATTTTTCGAATGTGTACAGCCACAATATTTTCTGCATTGTAAGCTTCCTCATTCCACACACGCTCATAAATCTCTCTTATCGAAAATACACGCCCTGCATTTTTCATTAATAATTCCGTAATTTTATATTCGATTGGTGTTAATCGAACAGGCTCACCTTCTAAATTGACTTCCTTTGCATCTTCATCCAATACAAGTCCGTCGATTTCCACTTTCGCTGCTCCTTCATTATACGTCCCAAGTTGTACATAACGTCGCAGCTGAGATTTCACACGTGCTAATAGCTCTAGCGGATGAAAAGGCTTTGTAACGTAATCATCTGCACCTACAGATAGACCATGAATTTTGTCGCCATCCTCCGCCTTTGCACTAAGCATAATAATTGGAATATTGCGCTCTTCTCTAATTTTAAACGTCGCTGTAATTCCATCCATATTTGGCATCATAATATCTAAAATAATTAAATGTACTTCATTGCTTTCTAGTTTTTCAAGTGCCTCTAAGCCGTCAGCAGCTTTTATGACATTGTAGCCTTCATTCTTTAAATAAATTTCAATACCATCACGAATATCTTGATCATCGTCTGTTACAAGAACTGTTAGTTTCGTCATGATATACACCTCGCTCTCAATTAATAGTGTACCTTTTAAATCTTAAAAACCAGTTATTATAAAAATGAAGAATTTCTTAAGGTTTTAATTTCTTTCAGCAGGTGTCGCGGAATCAAAAGGAGTTCTTGGTGCACGCACAAAATCGATTCCGGACGCATTATTTATCTGCGCAAAAGCGTAGCGGCAATTGTTTTCTGTAGCGAAAGCAAAGCGCCAGCTACAATTATGCCTAGGCATAACACAAAAACGTATACTTGGCATACGTTTCAACATATGTAAACAAGCAAAATAGCTATAATTATTAACTCTACATTTTCTTAATTCAAAGTATGACTTGTTTTCAAATCGTTTTTCGTCCTCCTAATGTTAGAGCGATAATGCCACCTAGTAACATTACAACACCTATCCAAGAAGTCATACTTAAATATTCACCAACTAAAAATACACCTAACATCGCTGCAGTCAAAGGCTCAGCTAGTGATAGTGTAACAGCTGACGATGAACTAATTTTCTGAAGCCCCTTTAAAAATAAAATATAGGCAACGCTTGTACACATAATCCCCATGAAAAGCATTGTCCATAGGTTATGCGGGATAGCTAACCAACTAAAACCCCCATTTATCGAAAATGGAAGTAAGAATAGCGCACAGATTGAAAAAGTCATCGCTACTGCAGGTAACGCCTCTTCTTTTCTCATTAGCCTTTTACTTATATTTGTGTACAGCGCAAAGGAGATACCTGCACAAAGGGCTAACCCAATCCCTCCCATATGGACAGCCGCTTCCCCATTATTAACGAATAATAAAATACAGCCGAGTGTTGCCATTACAGTTGCTATTCCCCACACCCTTGTCGGCTGTGATTTCCATAATATCCATTCTAAAGCACCAGAAAAGACAGGAGCGCTACCAATCGTTACAACGGTTCCAATAGCTACACCTGTTAGACGAATTGATGAGAAAAAAAGGCCTTGGAACAATGCAATGCTCGCCGCAGCTAAAATTGTCCATTTCCATGACCATTTCAGAAAGTTTATTTTACGGAGCAAAATAGTAATAGCTAATAATAGCCCTCCACCAATTGCAGAACGAATTGTTGCTACAGCTATCGGAGATACTCCTACACTCAAAAAAGTTTGTACAGTTCCTGTCATACCCCATAATATAGCCGCTAGAAGTATGAAAAATGGATACATCATTTATTGCCCCCTCGACCGTCACTACTCATTATCATTAATAATACAGATTTATCCAAATTCAAACAATTACCATTTTTCTTTTTCTTTCATTTATTAACCCATAGTAGGCTTTCTATTAAACGGAGGTTATAATAAAAACAACTAAAGGAGCGAAAATTATGTATAAAACAATTGAAGAAACAGCCATCGAACTTGGTATGCTAGAGGATCAAGTACTTCGCCTAGTTTACGAGGGCCGTATTCGTTCAGTATACGACGGGGACCAAATACTGATTAATAGCGGGCAGTTCAGCACTTATTTTGAACAATTAGATCGTATTAAAGAAGAAATTGAAATTTGGCGGAATACACCTATTCCAGAGGACATTGATGTTAAAGATGAAGATTAAAAAATGCCTATCATTCAAACAATTAGAACATTGTTGAATGATAGGCATCTATTATATTGTTACGACAAATCCAGCTCGCTTACCGATAATTTCCGCATAATCCTCAACCATAACACTGGCTGTTGGATACATACCTGCCCCAGGTCCAATTAGCGTTAATGTGCCAATATAATTAGTATCCAATGCCACAGCATTATTGACGTCATCAACTGGGTAAAGTGGATGTTCTTTATCAACTAATTGCGGGCCAACCTTTGCGACCACTTTACCATCTGCTAGTTTCTCAACCTCAGCAACGTGGCGGTAACGCAAGCCTTTTTCACATGCTTCTTTTACTTCCTCTGCCGAAATACTATCAATACCTACTACTTCGACGTCAGCCCAGTCTGGTTGCTCTCCAAATGCCAAAGCACTTAAAATCATTAATTTTTTAAAGGCATCCTGTCCTGAAATATCATTATATGGATCTGCCTCTGCATAACCTAAATTTTGGGCCTCTTTTAATGCAGTTTCGAACGACCAGCCCTGTGAACGCATTTTCGTTAAAATATAGTTGGATGTCCCATTTAAAACACCCTGAATACGACTAACATCATTAACAAGCAAAATATTTTTCATCGTTTTAATAACTGGTACACCGCCAGCAGTTGTTGCCTCAAAGCCTACAAAAACACCGTTTGCTTTTGCAAGATCCTGTAGCTCCAAGCCTCGTTTTGCAAACATTACTTTGTTAGCTGTAATGACATGACATTTATGTTCAACAGCGCGCTTTAAATAAGTAAATGCTGGCTCCTCATTGACGATCGCCTCAAAAACAACCTGCATACCTGGTTCCGCTAAGACTTCATCCATACTAGTTGTCATTAAATGTGCTGTGCCTGGTACACGTTCACGGCTAGCATCTGTAACTAAAATTTTTGCTACTTCTAGCTCAATTCCTAATTTATTTTTAAGCTCTTCACGCTTTTCGTTTAATATATGGTAAATTCCTTGACCTACCGTTCCAAATCCTAATATAGCTGCCTTTATAGTTGCCATTGTTGTTATTCCCTCCAACTTACATTCCGCAGTTTCATTAAATTTATTTCGTCTCAGCTTAATTCGTACAGATTTTGAATTGTGCGCCGACTTTGCAAAGCAGGTCAATTTGCCGTGTTTCTAACACTTCGTTTTCAAACAGATATTTAGTCATGTTGTTTCACTCTCGCTACAAAAAATATTCTGAATGGAAATACAAAGTCTGTGAAACAAACAAATTCAAATAATTCAAAATTCAACTTAAAGAAAATTGTAACGCAAATACATTCATTGCACAAGAAAAATCTTTCTAGGATGGACATTTGTTTTCTACAGATGTGCAAAGGAAATCGTTTTCATTCCTTTTATTATATGATTTTTAACTTGAATCTATAATAATTGAACAAATTTTGACGAACTTTTGTAAAAAAACAAATGCTTTTCTTCTATTATATATATGTATGTAAAGACATTCATAAAAATTGTTCTTTTTAAATATATTAATTAAAAATTTTTCAGTATATCTACGACCATCTAATTAAAAAACTCATTCCCTGTAGCAGCAGAGAATGAGCCTAAATATATGAGGGTTAATTAACTAGCGTTGGCTAGCAATTTATAACGATATTGTGTTAAAGCTTGTTGCACCAGTCTTACTTCCTCTTGCGTAAAATTTGGTATTGCATACGTACGTTCAACTAATTGGAATGTGCCGTATTTTAAATAATACTCTGTCGCTGGTAGAGGAATATGACTCGCTCCATAGCTTTCATAAGCTTCGAAAACTTCTTTTATTGTATAGCTTTCCTCTTTGGCATCAACAAATTCCTTATAAGCAGAATGTCCAAAGATCTCTTGCCATTTACGCTCAACTGACGCAAGTATGTTTTGAATGGACATGTTGTTCACAAACACATGACCTTCATTTAGTTCATAAATAAGATAAGATGCAATGTTTTGCGCACTATACACATTTCCCATTTAAAACACTCCTTTATCATCAGTTTTGTAGATAAGAGTAGTTACTGGCTGAGTAACTACTCCTCTTCATATATATTCAAAAGTGGGGGAGCACTTATGAAACTAAATTAGTTTGAGTATTGATTGAAAACACTTTACCGATCTACCAGTCGGCGCTTTAAATTGGTTCTAGGTTGGTAGCATTTCGAGCACTTTTCTTATTTCCTAGTATAAAACAAGGAATTAAATAAGTCAATAATACTTATAAAATTACTAGGTATTAATTTTGTAAAATTTCAGTTACTTCACCAAATGAGGTAAGCGGATGATGTAGCAACGTTTGACGCATTACCAAATGAGGCCAATCGAATGAGAAAATACGTAAACGCTACAACATTAGCCAATGTATTTTATTTATTAAGCTTCTACTTCTTGTTGTGAAGCTGTAACTTGTTCAATTGCTTGCTCTAAATCTGCAATAATGTCCTCTACTGCCTCTAAACCGATGGATAAGCGGATGAGCGACTCGGTTACGCCAGTTTGGATTAGCTCCTCAGCTGATAGTTGCTGATGTGTAGTAGATGCTGGATGAATAATTAATGATTTAGCATCCCCTACATTTGCTACGTGCGAGAATAATTTCACACTATCTATTAATTTACGCCCTGCTTCACGTCCACCTTTAATACCAAATGTAAGCACTGAACCGAATCCATTTTTCAAATATTTTTTAGCTAAATTATGGGTAGGGAAATCTTCTAAGCCGTTGTAATTTACATATTCCACAGATGGGTGGTTCCGTAAATATTCAGCTACCGCTAATGCATTTTCATTGTGTTTAGGAATACGCAAATGAAGCGTTTCTAAACCTTGTAATAAATTAAATGCTGCATCTGCACTTAATGTTGGACCAAAGTCGCGTAGTAATTGCACGCGCAGTTTTGTGGCGAATGCTGCATCTGCTGTGTCAATACCATAACGCAAACCGTGATAAGAAGCATCTGGCTCAGTAAAGCCTGGGAAACGTCCACGAGTCCAATCGAACTTCCCTGCATCTACTACAACGCCACCTAAAGTTGTTCCATGACCACCAATCCATTTTGTTGCGGAATGAACAACGATATCTGCACCGTAGTCAATTGGTGTAGAGCCATATGGTGACGCAAATGTGCTATCAATAATTAATGGCAAGCCATTTTCATGTGCGATATTTGCTACTGCTTCAATATCTAGTACCTTTAAACTTGGGTTACCATAAATTTCAGCGAACACGGCCTTTGTTTTATCAGTAATAGCAGTGCGGAAATTTTCTGGATTTGTCTCGTCTACAAAAATTGTTTTAATTCCGTAGTTTGGTAGTGTATTGGCGAATAAATTATAAGTACCTCCATATAAAGAGCTACCTGCAACAATTTCATCGCCTGCCCTTGCAAGATTTAAAATGGAAAATGCGATAGCTGCTGCACCTGATGAAAGTGCTACTGCTGCTGTACCGCCTTCTAATAAAGCGACACGTTTTTCAAAAACATCTACAGTTGGGTTTGTAATTCGTGTGTAAATATTACCGGCTTCCTCTAAAGCGAAAAGACGTTGCGCATGAGCAGTGTCTTTAAAAACGAAAGCCGTTGATCGATATACCGGTACTGTTCGTGATCCTGTTACCGGGTCTGGCTCTTGGCCACCGTGTAACAGCAATGTTTCTGGTTTAAACTTTGTCATTGTATACCTCCAAATGGTTATTTTTTTACGATGGTACCGGAGATGAGGAGGATTTTTTCAGTAGAAAACAAAAACCCTCTTCAGCTAAGAAGAGGGTTGCGGTTGCAAGTTTTCCTCCCCTTATCTGCCAGATCCAATAAGAATCTGTAGGAATTAGCACCTTAGCAAGTTCGTCACTTACTGGTTGCCGGGCAT
>Ga0209025_1001411_pt1 | contig 31835 bp, 27 predicted proteins | sample AraplaMF_Col_mLB_FD_184256 | JGI IMG/M metagenome (GOLD analysis project Ga0209025, IMG submission 184256) | Arabidopsis root microbial communities from the University of North Carolina, USA - plate scrape MF_Col_mLB (SPAdes) (version 2) | ecosystem: Host-associated > Plants > Roots > Endosphere... | reverse complement strand
TGTCCTTGCCCGTATAGCGGACACGCCGATTACCAAGCTGGAGCAGTTGCTCCCGTGGAATTGGACGCCGCCGGCCGTCAACGCTCAAGCTGCCTGACCTGTGGCCTTCACCGGAGGCTTACTCTTCCCATGAAGCGCCGAATGCCTCGGGATGGCTGACAAGGGCCTCTAAGCGAATCTCCCTAAAGGATGATGCGTCATCGCCACGAAGACGACGGAGCTTGTACTGGGTCACAATATGTCCTTGGTTTCAAAAGTGCCATTAACGCGACGCCACGACTTTGCGAGAGCGGCTGTGAATTGGCAATCCCCAAGACACGATGGCTCCGTATCTATGAGATGAGTAAGCGACCTCGCTTGGGCATGTGTCCTTACTGGTTCTCAAGAAAGCCCTGCGGCGCTTACACCACCACTCAGTGAAGCATCTGTGGATCAAGCGAACCCTAAACTGACCCTGACGAGACATAACTTTGCGAATCTGACTTGATCTCGCCGTTGGCGCCCTCGCGTCGTGACCGAATAACTCAATAGCTTTGGGTAGTTTACGTTTTCCAATCCTGCACTATGCGCAGTGGATACCTGCGCGAACGGGATAAGCCTTAAAGAGTTAGACTCGCTTGCTTGACTACTCGTCCCTGTGTCTTGGGCAAAAGGCCCGATCCTTGCCAGATCGAGCCCCCTCCGTGCCGCCGCGCCACTGCACAACCGCGGCGACGCCGGATCCCGTAATCCCTTAACGCAACCGGGACCTAGCTCACGTCAACACGATCTAAACACGGCTGGCAATCGGCGATCAGTTGACCGTTGAACCGAGCCAAGCTTCAAAACTGATTGATCCGAGCTTCGGCTGTGTTCCGACGGGAACGAGAGAGTCGGCCTCGAGCTTCGATCCGAAGTACAGCGCCTCTGGGTCCGCGACAACCTTCCGCGGGTCACCCTTCTTCTGCAGGTACGAACCCAGAATATCACTAGTTCGGAGCGCCTCCGGACCAGCAACGTCGATCGTTTGATTTTTCGGTTCTGCCAGCGCTGCCTCGCTTACGAACCGCGCCACATCGTCGGCCGCGATCGGCTGGAGAAATGCCGTGGAAACCTTCATCACGTCGCCGTGTGTCGACGTATAAGCGATAGCATCCAAGAATTCCAGAAACTGCGTTGCCCGGACAATTGTGAATGGTACGCCGGAATTCTTGATGATCTCTTCCTGCACCAATTTCGCGCGGAAGTACGAGTTGGACGGCAGCCGATCGATCCCCACAACGGAAAGGGCTACGAGGCTTTTGACGCCGGCAATTTTCGCTTCTCGGGTAATGTTCGACGACGACTTCGTGAAGAACTCCAATACGTCGTTTTCCTCGAACGAGGGCGAGTTGGGGACGTCTATCACGACATCAACCCCCTTCAAGCTCTCAGCGAGCCCGTCGCCTGTCACGGTATCAATCCCGCTGCGTCGGGATGCAGGAATCACTTCATGACCCGCATTCTTCAAAATATCACAGACCTTCGAGCCGATAAGCCCACTCCCGCCGACAACCAGCGCCTTCATTTTCAACTCCTCGATATCTATTGGACGACCGCGCAATAGCCCAGTTCTCTGCAAGCTGTAACGACTACCGCTCGAAGCTACTGGTGCATGCCGGAGACATCAGAGAAGTAGCGATCAAAAATCCACCTATACCTTGGTTTACATCGCATTGGCGGTGAGCTGTCGATAGACCTCAGTGGAGCGTCGTGCGTGGCGATCCAGCTCGCGCTAGCATGGTTCGGCAGGGCAGCGACAATAGCGCTGCCCTGCCTGACATGTCATTTGTCGGGCGTAGTGAGTTCCGTTTCTTTCGTATCGACGACAAAAACCGCCAGAAGTTTTGCCGGCTGGGTCTCACTGGCGTTGGCGCTAATCTTGTGGTGGTCGCCAGGGGATTCGATCCAATGCTCACCAGCCTTGTAGATCTTCGGCTCCCCATTGTTCACCGCACTCTTGATCTGTCCTTCAAGGACGGTAGCGTAAATGAACGCGCTCTTGGCGTGGGTGTGAGACGGGTTTGATCCACCGGGACCGTATTCTACAAGAACGCCACGGAGGCTCTTGCCAGGCACGTTGGGAAGAACATGATCGAAAACAACGGTGATCTTTGCTCGATAAGGTTTGTCAGCTGCAAGCGTTGACGTTGCTAAAGACATGGCCATAGCTGCGGCAATGAGGGTTCGAAGCATTTTTATCTCCTGTTGAACGCCGTAACACCGAATGTTGCGGCTAAACCCACGGTACGCAATCCAAGGTCAACATCTGAGATATACGATGGTTTGTTCGTTCGGTCGTGCGCGTCGGTACGTGGCCCCGTCACTACAATCGTGGTCGACGAGACCGGATGCACGAGCTGATCCCGCTCACCGGCAGGCGGATTCTCCACGCTAGGCAGCTGGCGGAACTAGGTGGGTTCTTGTACCCAGTCCCGCCGGTGTGAACCCCTTCTATGAGGATCTCAGATAGTCAACAATGTGCTTCAGTCGCGCCGTTGCGTTTCAATAGTCCCACTGAACGGGGACCCAGCGGTACAGGTCTCCGGCAGGGACAACGCGGCCCACGGATGGAAACGGCATGTGCGTAGAGACAAGCCACGAACCCGAGGCTGCCAGCTCTGCCATGAGGCGTAGCCTGACACGAGTCGCCTCTTCCGGATCATGCTCGAAGCCATTGTGCCATTCCGGGTGATCGAACGAAACCGGAAAGATCGCATCGCCGCCGAACATCAGTTTGTCGTTCCCGGATTCCACGCGAACCACGCTGTGGCCGGGCGTGTGACCGCCCGTAAGGCTCACAGTAACGCCATCAGCTACCTGAGTCTCCTGTTCGAAGAGCTGTAGGTAGCTGGAATACTCTGTCAGGAAGTCCAGCGAGGCCTTGCGAGCAAGGTCCGCGAGTGCTGGAGGCATCGCGGTCTTCGAGAAGTCGGGATTCTTCCAGAACCTCGCTTCGGGAGCGGATAGATGAACTCGCAAATCGCGACGGAGCTGCTGTTTCACCCCTTCGGCCAGCAACCCCCCGACATGGTCAAAGTGCATGTGAGTCAAAACCACGTCGGTCACCGAGCCCAGTTCGACACCGGCTGCTTCCATTCTTTGGATCATGTGTCCAGCCCGTGGGAAATCCGGGTATTCCTCGCCGAGGCCGCTATCAATAAGTATGGTCTGCTTGGGTGTTTTCACCACCACCGCGTTGAGCGCCCAGCCAAACGTGTCGTGCGGGAGAAGTCGGTCGTCGAGCCATGCGTTTAGGCTCTTAGTGTCAGCGTTTGTCGCCATGGACTCCGCTGGCGGCAAGAGCACACCATCGCTGATCACTATGACTTCGATGTCGCCGACCTTGACCGCATAGCGCGAAGGAACCAGCTCATCCAACTGCGTGTGGGGACGTATTGAGGTTTCGGCTTTCATATTGATCTCCTTGAGATTTTCTAACTTGACGCCGCAATCGAAGCAGGTGACCGAACATCAACGGTTCGAAAGCGGTCGCGGACGTTCTATTCGACCGAAAGATGTGACCGAAGCTAAACACAGGTTTGGGTTACCGCCCCTGCTCTCCCTGCAGACGGGCGGCCCCACTGTCCAACTCATTACGACAACGGACGATCGGCTGGCCCTCCCAAACTAAAGTTTGGTTACGAACGCCGGCTCGTACAGATAGCTTCTCCAGGCGTCACGCGACGAGCCTTCAGACACAACTCAGGAAGAAGCTTGGGTCGATACGATTGCTCGTGAACGGTGACCATGATTCCACAACAAAGGAGTGCGAAATGTCGCAACCGTCAAATCACCCGTCACCCGTCCGGCAGCTGCAGGTTCCGCCCGAAAGCGCGTTCCACACTGGCAAAAAGGGTGCTGAGGAACTGGTTCCTTCGCGATACGCGGTCAAGATCGGTGACATCGACGTGATGGTTGTCAGCGATGGTGTCCTGCCACTGCCGACAGTGATGATGGGGCATAATGCCGATCCCACGGTTCGTGCCAACTGGATGGTCGACCAGTTTCTTCCGCCGGATGCGTTCGATTGGCCGTTGAATGCGGTGGTCGTTCGCAGCGGTTCGCAGACTGTTCTTCTTGATGCGGGGTTGGGCCTCGATCCGGACCTGAACCTGCCGCGCGCGGGACAGCTGCTCCAGCGTCTTCAGCATGCTGATATTGAACTTGCGTCCGTTACGGACATCGTTCTGACCCACATGCACATGGACCACGTCGGCGGCCTGCTCGTCGAAGGTATCAAGGAGCGTCTGCATCCTAAGCTTCGTATCCATGTCGCTGCTGCCGAGGTGGCTTTCTGGGAGGCACCGGACTTCACCAAAACGAAGATGCCCGACGGGTTCCCGGATGCACTCAAGGCAACCGCCAAGAACTTCCTTGCGCAGTATCGTGAAAATCTGGTGCCATTCGATGAAGAGGTTGAAGTCGCGCCAGGCGTTATCGCCCGCCGCACTGGTGGCCACACTCCTGGCCATTCGATTATCCGCGTCGCCTCTGGTGACGAGGCCCTGACCTTTGCAGGCGACGCCATCTTTGCAGTCGGCTTTGATCAACCCAATTGGCACAATGGTTTCGAGCACGATCCCGAGGAGGCAGCCCGTGTCCGCATCGATCTCCTCAACAAGCTCGCGGGAACCGGCGAGCTTCTCGTCGCAACGCACCTGCCCTTCCCTTCCCTCGGCCGTGTTGCCGTCGCGGGCGAAGCATTTCGCTGGGTCCCAGTCTTCTGGGATTACTGAGCAGCCCTGTGGCACGGGGGACGCCGCGCAATCCGCTGTCAATGCCGCACCCTTGAAACAAGGAGCGTGCGGCGGGATTTGCGGTAGCGCTTCCTGTCCCAAAACCAATACAACAATGGATGTCCGGCAATAGCCGGGCGTCCTTTGTCTGTTTACGCCGGGAGGCTGTTGCCTAATGCAGTATTCCCGACCACGGTAACGACCATTAGGGCTATCCCGGAACCTCCGAGGTGGAGCACAGGTGAAAAGGGTTGCAACATGTTGCTGCGGCGATCTGACCGCAATGACTGACGGACCGCCGGCCATGGTCGCTGTATGTCATTGCAGGTCGTGCCAACGTCGAACCGGCTCAGCCTTCGGCGTGGCGGTGTTGTTCAGTTCAGACAACGTGCAATGCACGGGGCAAGCCCGACAATATACCCGGATCGGCGACAGTGGGCATGATGTGACGTTTAACTTCTGCCGCTCGTGCGGGACGACCGTATACTGGACGCCAAACGCATTCCCCGGCTTGACGGCTGTTGGTTTAGGTTGCTTCGAAGACGCCTCTGGCCTCTACCCTGAGAAGGTGGTGTACGATCATATGCGGCACCCATGGGTCACTCTCCAGAGTGAATAATTGCGCCCTCTCGGATAGGGGAGTTTCGGACCGCGCAAGACCTCCGCGCCCCCACCGAACGCGTAGCGTTCGGCAGCCAGTTAGAGGGCATCCGCATCAAGCAAAGTCGAAGGCAGCGCTTACGATAATCTCGACCCTGTCTCCAACGATCGGATATTTCGCACTGACACCGAATTCGGTCCGGCTGATCGTGGCAGACGCTTCAAACCCGATAGTCGGTCCACCCTTGAATGGGTTCCGGCCAGCGCCGATGAAGTCAATCCCAAAAGTGACCCGCCTGGCCGTCCCATGCAGCGTGAAATCACCATCGAACACGGCGCGATCATTGGCGAGCATCTTTAGACCACGCCCCATCAAAGTGATGTTTGGATATCTCTCTGCATCAAACCATTCGGCACTTCTTAGCTCATCATCGAGGTGTCTGCTGTTTGTTTTGATTTGCGCCGTCGGCACCCTTACGTCGAGCGCGGTGTTTCCTGGATTACTTGGGTCGATTTCAAGCCAGCCTGTCGGCTCGAGGAACTCGCCCCAATAATTGCTGACGCCGAAATGCCGTACTTTGAAGAGGACCCGTGTGTGAATTGGGTCCACTAGATAGCGACCCGCAACAATTTTGCGGGGATTAGTGTCAATGGCCAGCGATTGCTCGGTATTATCGGGTATTCGTCACAAATGGTTGAAACACCAAATCTACGACCGGGAACCTTTTTCCTAGAACGGCGCAATTGCCGCCGGCCATTTTTCGCCTGACCATCGTGATGTAGGGTTCACGAACGGGCAGGCATCCCTTGATCAGGACATTCGAAACAAAGCTGCATCTAAGCGGGCATATTGGTGTCCGCCTCGATGCCGTCTTTGAAGAATATGCCGCGCTCATGAGCCGAGCGGAACGCCTGCTGCTGGCACAGGTCAAGGCTGGTAGGGGCTGGACAGGCGATCTAAAGGTTTCGTTCTACAGGCCGCTCGGAATGTCCGCGACGCATCTCGACATGGCCTACCGCCAGCTGATGGCAAAACTGTCGTCGGTGGCGGAACTGGCGAAGGAAAATTTGAAAGCTCTGAATGCCAGGATCGCGAGCAAAAAGGTCGACATCAAACGCAAGGAGAAGGCGCGCGACAAAGCGAGGAAGAATCTCTCAAGCTCGAAGACGACCGACTGTCGCTGGACCAAAAGGTACAGCAGCGGCGCAAGCTTCTGGGCAGTGCCGTTACGGCTTGAGCGTCCACGAGGCCGCATCAGTTACCATTGCCCGTCGGGCAATGGGCTATTCCGAGAAGCTGCCCCGTTCCTCGACGGGTACCGCCAAGGTGCCGAAGAACGGCTCGGACCATGTCACCCTCGACCTACCCGTGAGGAAGGACGCCTCGGAGCTCGCTCCGAAGTCGAGGCATGTATGGTCAGAGTGGAACGGGCTGAACAAGGAGTATCAGAAGGCGCTTGCAGCGCTGGGGTCGTCGCGGCGGAGGCCGCGACCCAATAGGGGAAGCGCGCCAACGACAGGCAGGTCCACACTGCCTGGCGTAGCGGTCGGAACCTTGCGGGCGGCGCGGAGCACCGTTCCATGGTCTCACGGAATACGCGGGACGTTCCCGCCGAAAGCCGCTTCAGTCACGCCGCCAGGGGTGGGCGGCGTGCCGGAAATTAGTTCCTGAACCAAAATTCGGCACACGGTTGGATAACAGCTTTCAACCATTCGTGACGAATACCCGTATTATCGGTCAAGTGCTTTTCCTTTCGCATTCATCGGTCCTTGGCCAACTCCGCCAAGCGATCTTGAAAGATAATCAGCACTCTGCAGGCTATGTGAGCCAAACGATGGTTTGCGTTGACGCCTTTGATGCCGCTCACCGTTGGACGCGGAGACTGAAGCGATCGCCCAAGCGCTCTTTAGCCAGGTATGCCGAGGGCGGCATCGAGGCGATTGTCGCGGAAATGACTTCCTCGCGGATGGACTGAAGCGACGTGACCATCCGGTAGTATGCTTCGACGAGCGGTAGATCTTCCCAGAGAACGGCCAGACCCAGATAGCGAAGTCTCACCAGACTCACAGCCCAAAATACGTCCGCGAGGCTCAGTGTGTCCGTGCACAGCCAATCCGTCGTGCTTCGCTCAAGGTCGAGATTTAGCTCTACAAGCCGATCGCGTGTAGCTTTACGGATAGTCTTTTGGAAAACTGGATCGAATTGGAGTGCTTTCCCGCCGCTCTCCTTCGAGATTTTAGCTTGATACGCCTCGACAAGAGCCGGATCGTCGGGATGGCTCGCAATAAGTGCGGTAAGTGTCTCAACCTTCTCGTCGTAGACGGTCTTCATTGCCTCCTTAATGAGAGGAGGACGCCGATCATTGTCGGGATGGTATCCGTAAAGGAGGCCGGGGTGTGGCGTAAGATCGACCGCCTCCAATTGGCGCAGCACCTTCTGTCTTTCCAGTGCTCCAGTCGGCATAAGCGAAAGTCCGCCTGGAACCGCGGCGTCGAGATGAACGCAAATGCGCAGGGAGTCCACGATCACCTCCCCTGTCTTGAGATCGACCAAAGTGGGCACAGCGCATGCGTCCAAGCCGCAACTGGATACCGACGACACTCCGGAATATGCATCCGCCAACACTCCGACGCCATCACTTTGGCCTTCACGCCTAAGTCTGACGTAGTCCGCGCCGTAGTTTTCCGCCGGAATCAGGTTACCATCCCGGTCGCGGCTAGCGAGTATCAGCATCTCGTTCGATTCGTACGCCAACTCGCGCTGCGATAGGGTCGCCCGCACCTTCTGTGAACAGAACGACATCGCGGCGTGAAATAGCACAAACCGCCCTTTTTCCGCCCCGCCGGAATTTCGCTCAGCACCGGCACGTCCACGGTCGGCGATACACTCCCTCGCGTTCGCGACCATCACACTCAAGTGGTTGTCTTGCATGTCCTATCCTCTGGCGTCACCGTTAGCCTGCGCAGCGTTCGCGGCAGAACTAGGCGCGTTGACATTATGTGGGATGCCGGCCGCAAGGCCGGCGTCGTTCATGCGACTAGGCCGCGAGCGGTCCAGACTTCTGGAAACGGTATCTCTTCCATGGTGGGAAGTAGCCACTGGATCGCATCGACGCCATGATATGCAGGTCGCGATCCGAAAGTCCGGCGTGTAGCCATGAGATGGAGATACTTCCAATTGGTGAACTCGACCGCAATGTCAGCAAGCAACTCGGCCAAGGTTCTCCAATGGTCGGCGGGATCATCGTTCCTGTAAATCTCTGCCCAGATAGCCTCGATTTCTTTGCTCGGCTTATAGGCTACGGCGTAATCCGGTTCGAGGTAAGCTTTGGGTATGGCCTTGCCATCACGTGCGAGTGCGGCAAGGATATCATCGTACACGCTTGGAGAGTTCAGCCGCTCCGTCAACTGCTGAAGTCGCTGCGGTTGCGGCTCAAAATGTTCAAGTGACGGCCTGTCCTTTACCCCAAGCAGGAAGGTCATCTCGCGAAACGTCCAGCCCTGGAGGGCGGTATCCTTGCCGTGTCTTGCGCTCAATCCCTTTAAGATCGGCATCAGTTCCGCCGGCGTGAGCCAAGACAGGGAACGCCAATTTGCGTTGAACGCCTCCATGTGGCTGACGATGCGACGGAGAACTCGATTGGCCGCCGCGATCTGGTCGCGACGCAGCGCCTCTTGCGCGGTTACGAGCTCGCGAGTGATGAGCGCCCAGTAGATCTCGCTGATCTGAACATTGGCAAGGAACGCAGGCTCTGCAGGACTGTCGCTTACAAAATCCTGGAGGGTATGGAGAATCTCGGTCTGGACATATCTGCTGTAAGGCGTGTGGCCGTCGCTACGAAGCGGCTGGTTTGTCCCGGTGTCATTCATTGTTCCGTCCTCTGGTTTTGGCTTTTCGCCGCCGGCTGTTCGCATCCGGTCGGGGCAGCGTATGACCAATTGTTGGGATCGGACAGGCAGCCGTTCTTCGACTCAGCGTTCAAAAAGCTGGACGATGCCGGCAGAGTGACATGCGGCCGACGAGATCGGCCGCATGTCGTAGGAGATTATGCGAGGCCGGCCTTGTCGAGGCCGAACGCCTTGTCGGCGGAGCCTGGAACTGCGCGGAACGCGACGCTTGCGCGGTTCCAGCTGTTGATGACCATAATCTGGAACGTGAGATCGGAGATTTCCTTCTCCGAGAGCTGGCCGCGGACTCTCTCGTAGATCTCGTCCGACACGCCGCCTTCCGGCAGCTTCGTCAGTGCTTCAGTCCATGCGAGCGCGGCACGCTCGCGGGGGCTGAACAACGTGGACTCGCGCCAAGCGGCGAGGTGATAGAGACGCAATTCGCGCTCGCCGTGGATCTTGGCTTCCTTTGAATGCATATCCAGGCAGAATGCGCATCCATTGATCTGCGACGCACGAATGTCGACCAAATCGAGGATGGACTGCTCGATGGAGCCCTTCTTCACTTCCATGCTGAAGCCCATGAGGCTCTTGAAGAGATCGGGGGAGAGCTGCGCGTAGTTGATCCGCTGTGTCATCGTCTTCTTCCACTTTGATGTTCGTTAAACGCCCGCGCTGTTCGCAAATCTGCGGGCCGGACAGACCGTGGGGTACGATGCTTCGCCAGGATAGCTATACACGGGTTTATGTTGCGGGAGCCTGACGGTGTCCCGACGGACTGACGTCCGGTCGGGACACCGGACCCCCTCAAGCTGCGAGTAGTTCGGTCGCAGGCCCGAAGAACTCGTAGTGAATTCTGCTCGCCGGGACGCCCTCTTTGAGTAGGCCTGAGACAATAGCAGACAGGAATCCTTTCGGACCGCATACGTAGAAGTCCGCAGTATCGAACGGCGTATTCTCCTTTAGCCAGGGAACGGTGATGAAGCCGTCGTGGTCATGCGACAATCCAACGGCGTCGTCTGCCGTAGGCTCGCTATAGAAAGTCTTCACGGTAGCGCGGCCGTGTTCGGTCGCAAGCTTCCTTACATGACGATCCATAGCATGTGTCTGGCTGTTCAACGCACCATGGACGAAATAGGTCTCCAGCTCAGGGTATTCCGCTGAGATCGCCTCCAGGATGCTAACCATAGGCGTTAGCCCGACACCACCAGAGAGAAGCACAACGGGTTTCGATGGCTCGTCCGGCAGATAGAAGTCGCCAGCCGGGGGCGTGACGTCGATAACGGAACCGACCTCCGCGAGGTCGTGCAGATGCTTCGAAGCCCCCTGGCCATTGGTCTCGCGTTTCACAGAAATCCGATATGTCTCGTCGTTGGGAGCACTCGATATCGAGTAGTTGCGCTTCACCGTGTGCCCGGGCGCAATCGCAAATCGAACTGTGAGGTATTGACCTGGCTTCTGACGCAATACCAGGCCCCCGTCTACTGGTCGAAGAGTGAAAGAGGTTACGACACTGCTCTCTTTCACCTTCGCCTCGATCCGAAACTTACGCCAACCGCTCCATCCTCCGGTCTGCGCCTCAATCTGGTTTCGAATCTCCACTTCCCGCTCCTTGAGAACGTCGGCCAAGAACCAATACGCCTCACCCCAGGCCTGTAAGAGTTCGGGTGTTGCAGCTTCGCCAAGGACATCTGCGATAGCGGATAGAAGAGCCTTCGCCACAAATGGATAGTGCTCCGGCAATATGTGGTATCCGATGTGCTTGTGCGCAATGCGCTCGACCACTGGAACCAATGCTTCCAGGTTTTCGATGTTCTGCGCGTAGGCAAGTATCGCTCCGGCCAGCGCCTTGACTTGGGATCCTCCCTCTCCCTGATTTGCGTGGTTGAAGAGTTCACGGATGTGGTCGTCCTTAAAGAGAATCGAATACATACGGCGCGTGATGTCCGCTCCGTGTGTCGCGAGGGCTGGGACACTACGCTTAACGAGTTCAATCGTCCTTGGAGATAGTGGTTTTGGCATGGGTTTTCCTTTCGTTCAGTGAACCAGCAAAGCCGGGTTTTGGTCGTAGAATTCAAGCGACAGCGCGACGGGCCCCACAACGGCCAGGCGGTGCGGTGTTTCGGGGTTTACCACCGCGGCTGTTCCAGCCGCGATCAGACGGCCGAGTGGCGGATCAGCAGCAAGGTAGCGGATGCAACCCTCAGCGACGCGGATGATTGCCCATGTATTGGCGTCGAGGCGGTGCTCACGGAGCAGGACCGCGGGCAGGTCGTGCTCCGTAAACCGGAATGACGTCTTGAATGGACGTAATTCCGAGACGGATTCTAACCTCGCAGGGGCACCAAACATCGCCGCGCGGAATCGGGCCGCGATCCTCGCGGCCTTTGCCTGCAGTACCGCCGCCTGTTGGTGGGAAAGCAGCTCGTCGCTCGTCGCACGCCAGAGAGCGAGCCAACGGTCAAACATCTCGGGCCTGAAACGGTCGATATGAACAAGATGCATCGCCAATGGGTTTCCCTTGTATTGGCCAGTCATCATCGTGACGGATGACCAAAACTCGCTCAGCCTCACCAAGTGCTCGTCCCAGTCTTCAACTACGGAAAAGACAGGCCCGAGCTCGGCATCGACCCGGACACGGTCATAGAACCGCCGAACCAACAACTCGATTTGATCTTGGGTGAGATTGTTCATCGATGCACTCCATAAACATTCATTTGATATGCATGTATATGCGACGTCAAAAACATGCTATCGGAATGCATCTTTTCGAGTTGGTCTTTTTGACGCAGGAACCGCAATGCGCCTTACTCGCTACACTGACTACGCAATACGTGTTTTGATTTTTTTGGGCGCGCGGGACGGAGAGCTTTGCTCGATCCGTGCAATTGCCACAGCCTTTTCGATCTCTCAAAATCACCTGATGAAGGTCGTACAAGACCTCGCTGCCGCAGGATTCATCGATTCCGTTCGTGGACGCAATGGAGGAATACGGCTTTCACGCGAGGCATCCGATATCAACCTTGGTGTGCTCGTCCGACATACTGAAGGGCTTAGTGACTTACTGGACTGCCCGAGATGCACGATAAGAAGCGGCTGCGGCATGCCTGGCATCCTGGCGGAAGCTACCGCCGCATTTATCGCCGTGTTCGACAAATATACGATCGCTGATCTCCTACGTCATAAGGACCTTCTCCGGACTCTACTTGCAGCATAGTATCGCACCCAACTCGACAGAACATTTTGGTTGCAGTCGCAACATACCCACCAGCACTTAGCATACCAAGGCTACGCAAACCTCTGCTTTTTATATATATTTCTGAGATATCCAGATACAATCCCAATCCAATTCGCGGCTACAATATCCAGCCAGGCGCAAGCTCGCGTTCCTAGCCCTTAGGTGCGCAACGGAGAAATGGATCTCTGACAGGCTGACATCGAAACCACGATAAGCCTTCGCGCATTCGGTCAAAGGGTACGTCCGTCGGCCCAGGCCATACATAAAAGCATCTTGGAAAGGTTAGCCTATGATTTCCGCGATAGCGCTTGCTCGCAGCTACTCCGCACGCCTCGCACTAGGCGTGCTTCAGAACAAATCGGACCCAGAGACGAACACCAGTCCGGCATCAAAACTTCTGAGTTCGCTGAACCTTAGTGACAGCACGTCAACCCGACTTGACTCCAAGACATTGTCCATAATTCTGCAGGCGTTACAAAATCAGAGTGGCGGATCTGCAGCTGGAGACGGCACTCAGCAACCTCTGACCACGTCGATTGGGTCAAAGGATTTTATGACGAAGCTAAAGAGCCGTCTTACCGACGGCGGGAGCGATCCAGTGAGCTACGTCAACAATCAAGAGATGTTGAAGGCCTTGAGAGATGGAACGCTGAGCGTCACAAATCCCGCAACTGGTGAAACTGTTACCGCCTACGATCCGAGCGGCGCAAAAGGTACCGCCAAGCCAGACAAGGGCGACGCGAAAGCGTGGAATAAGTTCCTTGACGAGCATTTAAAGAAAGATGCGAACGGAAGCTTTGCAAAATCGGCTGACGGCTCCTACATCGACGCCAAGACCGGACAGAACGCCTATTTCGACAAGATCGATGGCAGTTACTACTATTTCACCTGGCCAGGCAAAATGTCGGCCGACGTCTAGCGTCCGAGAATGTGATCTCGGCGATCAAATGCAATAGAACGTTGGTTTACCTCCGTTTGGGGGGCGTATCGTATATAATCTCAAGATGTCGCCCACCAAACAGAGTATACAGTCCGACCTGAGCGTCGAGGCCGAGAAAGCCTTCGCTACATCAATCGCGGTCGAGGCTATGGGGCATCCCGATGTCTCGGTGCTGAAGTTGCATTCCGACGTTGACCGTACGTGGTACAGGGCAACGTCGCCTAGCCGCCAGACCATGTTGATCGTGGCGGCAGAAGTCAATTCCTCCTCAAGCCGGGAGGAGGAGTTGACTCAGGAGGTCGAGCTACTGCGGCCCTTCACGCAGAACCCATCAATTCTGCACCCTGTAAAACTGGCATTGCGAGAAAAGCGGATCGGGGTGGCTTTTGCAGATCCCGGTGGCGTTCCCCTTGGCGACTATTTTCGAACGATCAAAACCGAAGCAGGCTTTGTCCTTGGTCATAAACTAGATGTAGCCCACCGCATCGCAGAAGCGCTTCGCCTGGTTCACGAGGCGGGTTTGATCCATGGCGACGTCAGGCCAGCGAACGTCTTCCTAAAGGCCTCGGGACAAATCGCGCTTACTGGTTTCGGGCGCGCAGGTCGAGCAGCCAGCTCGATTCGTCCGTCTTTTGGCACGCCGGCGTATATGTCTCCGGAGGAGACGGGACGCACCAACCGCCCCCCTGACCAGCGCAGTGACCTCTACAGCTTGGGCGTTACGCTATTCGAGCTATTCACCGGGGTTTTGCCATTTCTCGGGTCGGAGCCATTGGATTGGGCGCACAGGCATTTGACTACGCGTCCACCGAAACCGAGCTTGAGATCGGCTGAGGTACCCGAACAGCTCGATGCTATATTGCTCAAGTTGATGGAGAAAGATCCGGCTCATAGGTATCAGTCCGCTAAGGCAGTGGAGAGCGACCTCAAGCGGTGCGTAGTCGAATGGGGTTCCAAGGGACAAATCGAACGCTTTCCGATTGCGCGGGGTGATCTGTTTAGGCACTCCGGTTACGAGGCAACTCTGTACGGGCGGGATGTCGCCCAACAGTTGCTTTTGAACTCAGCCGAGCGGGTGGCAGCCGGATCGCAAAGCGAAATAGCGATCGTCTCCGGGGCTGCGGGTATCGGTAAATCATCACTTGTCGCAGGAATACAGCAAGTCCTCGTAGGACGTGGCTTTCTGTTCGCGGAGGGAAAATTCGATCAGAACAAGTGGACAACGCCCTACGCTACCCTTGTTCCGGCGTTTCGCGGCCTTGTCAGGCAGATATTGGCCAAAGACGAGGCGGAGGTCCACGAATGGCGTACAAACTTTACAATCGCCCTCGGAGACAATGCGGGTCTGATGATAGACCTTATTCCGGAGCTTGCGCACATTCTTGGAGAACATCCACCTGTCGCGGCTGGTGAGCTTGCTACCGCCGCGATCCGCTTCAGGTATCTATTCAAGTCCTTCCTTGGCGTCTTTGCTACAGCCGCGCATCCACTGGTCGTTTTCGTGGATGATCTACAGTGGCTCGATCCGGCAACGCTGGATCTGATTCAGGGCCTCGCGACAGAGCAGCAGCTCAAACATACGCTTCTGGTTGTCGCATATCGTGATGACGAGGTTGACGCGACGCACTCCCTATCTGCTCTTTTGCATAGCGTGGGCCAGATGTCGCATCGCGTTACGGAAATCCGGCTTGAGACTTTGTCGAATCGTGACCTAGAGCGGCTTTTGGCCAACATATTCTCTTGCGCCCCAGCGCGAGTGGAGACACTTGCTGCCATCGTAGACGAAAAGACAGACGGAAATCCGTTCTTCGCTTTACAGTTCATCAGGCAGTTGGCGTCCGATGGACTGCTCAGCTTCCAAGCCGAGACCTCAGAATGGACATGGAACGACAGAGATGTCGCAGGCAGCAGTGTCACACGCAATGTGGCTCAATTACTTGGACTTCAGCTAGAGGAGCTACCCGCCAGGACAAAAGACGCGCTAGGCATTCTGTCTCTTCTGGGCAACGCCTCCGCTGTCAGCACGGCCGCATTGGTTCTGGGAACGCCCGTTGATGACTTGGAGCCAACCTTGCGGCCCGCAATAGATGCCGGCATGGTTAGAGTGTCATCTAGCACGGTGGCCTTCACACATGACCAAATTCAGATGGCGGCTTACATCTCGCTGGGCGACCTTGAGCGCCCGAAGGAACATCTGAAAATCGGCCGCCTATTGCTTGCAGCAGCAAACATCAATGAGTTGGATGACAGGGTCTACGAGATTGCCGGCCATTTCGCCAAAGCACTAAGTGCCATAGCCGACCACGAGCGCATGGTAGTCGCCAGGATCTTCATCGCCGCTGGCGAGAGGGCGAAACTCGCAAGCGCATACACTTCGGCTCATTCATACTACAAAAACGGGCTATCCGTCCTATGCCTCGGCGACACGGAGGTTCAGCCGCTATTGTTCAGACTGCGGTTGGGTCTCGCCGAGTGCGATTTGGTTACAGGAAATCTGTCCTCCGCGGAGGAGCGACTCTTAGCGCTGATTGAAAGCACAACCACCTTTGCTGATCGCGCCGAGGTCATATGTCTGATGGTGTTGCTCTTTTTTACCACCGGGCGCAATATTGAGGCAGTGAATACCGGGGTTGGTTTCCTTGTCAACGCAAGTATCGAGTGGCCGACCCAACCGAAGCTTGCCGACGTAGCCAGGGAGTTCGACAAGCTTCACCGCCTCTTGCGCGAACGGCCGATAGAGGACCTCCTATTTGCACCTCAAATGTCGGACGCCCGGATCATCGCATGCATGTCGGTGATGACAGAGGTTTTCCCCGCTGCTTACGCAGTTGACCGTCGACTGATGGAATTCTTGCTGTTGCGCATGACCGTGCTCAGCTTAGAGCATGGCCTATGCGACAGCTCAAGTGTTGCGTTTTCGGCATTGAACATGGCTTTGGGCGCACAGTTTGGGGACTACACCACAGCGTACAGATTTGGAGAGCTCTCAAGAAAACTCGTCGATCGTGGACATGCGGGAAGATACAAGGCCCGAGTTTACGCGCTTTTTGCGGGCTTTGCAGTCCCCTGGATCAAGCCTCTGACATACAGTTCTCCTCTTACCGACGAGGCATTTCGGCTCAGCACTTCAACGGGCGACCTAGCATTTGCCGCCTACAGCGCCCGCAATCACATCACTCACCAGCTGATGTCTGGCAAGCCGCTGCCTGAGGTTCAAAAGGTTACAGAGGAAACGCTCGACTTTGCGCGCAAGGTGGAATTGGGTCTGCGGCACGAAAACTTCTTTAGCCAACTTCGTCTTATCAGAAAGCTGCGAGGACTGCCGACGGAGAATGCCGATGAGGTCGACGTTTGGGCGATGCAGCACAGCAACCCGCAGCCTCGCAATGCGATGATGATCAGTTACCATTGGGTCTTTCGCCTGATCGAATATTACCTGACAGAAGATTATCCTGCTGCTCACAACGCCGCCTCGCGAGTCGAGCCAATTAAATGGGCGATGCGATCATCGATCGAGGAGGCGGAGTTCGAATTCTATGCTGGCCTCAACGCTGCTGCACTGGCCGTTCGAGACGTGATGCCTCTTGGCCGCCGCGATCAACATCTTGACAATCTACGGCGGCATCACTCCCGGCTGAAGGCGTGGGCGAACGGATGCGAAATGACCTTTTCATGCCGAGAAGCTCTGCTCGCGGCCGAGATAGCACAATTGGATGGGAACAGCGCTGAGGCGCAGTCGCTCTATGAAAAGGCCATCCGCGGTGCCAGAGCGAACGGCTTCTTGCAAGTGGAAGCCATTGCAAGTGAGCTTGCAGGACGATCTTACTTTACACGAGGACTCGATATCGCGGCCGAGGCGTATCTAAAGCGTTCCCGAGAGGCATTTGACCGATGGGGGGCGGTATCGAAGGTCCGATTGCTCGACTTTCGTTTCATCAACCTGACCAACCGTGAGACCCTGCCCCAACAGCATGCTGCGTTAGCGTTACCAGTTGCCTCTTTGGACATTGACGCGGTTGGCAAGGCGTCGCGCTTACTGTCAAGTGAAACGGTACTTGCGAGCCTTATCGAGAAACTGATGAAGCTTGTCGTGCAAAACTCGGGAGCCGAGCGTGGCGTACTAATGCTCTTATCCGGAAGCGATCTGTATATCGAAGCGACGGCTACCACCACCGAAGCTGAGATTGAAGTTCGACAGATTAGACGGCGACCTTCCGAGACCGACCTCCCCTCTTCCGTTCTGCAGTATGTGTTGCGGACGAAGTCTCCCGTAGTTTTGCACGACGGCGCAATCGCAATCTTCGATCCCGCTGATGAGTATTTTCAAGCAAACCAACCAAGGTCGATTCTATGCGTCCCGGTCTTCAATGCGACCAGTCTGATTGGCCTGCTTTATGTCGAGAACAACATCGTATCGGATGTATTCGCCGAGGATCGGACCTCGGTATTGGACTTCCTCGCATCCCAGGCGGGGATCTGGCTTGGGAACGCTCGCCTATACTCTGAACTTCAACGAAGCGAGGCATGGCTGCGAGAAGCGCAGCGACTTAGCCGCACGGGCAGCTTTTACTGGAGCGATGAACTCGACCAGCTTGAATGCTCCGAGGAAATTTATCGGATCTGTCACCTTCCATACGACAAACAGCTCACCATCGGTGACCTTGGCGAGCTGATTCATCCGGCGGAACGGTCCGATTTCCAAGAGTCGGTTCGGAGCGCTCGAGGGTCGGGCACTGACATCGATCGTCAGTTCAAGCTTCAACTGCATGACGGGAATGTCCGGGATGTTCGTCTCGTCACACGGACCGCCTTCGATGCCAATGGCAATCGTCGACGTCTTGGCTCTTTGCAGGACGTCAGCGAAATGCAGCGAACGCAGGACGTTCTAACTCGCATCAGTGCGGAACTCGCACATGTTTCACGCACTGCTACTCTCGGCGTGCTGGCCGCTTCTATCGCGCACGAGGTCAGCCAGCCATTGTTAGGGATCGTAGCAAATGCGGAGACTTGTCAAATTATGCTCAATTCCGAGCCCCCAAATTTAGAGGGTGCGAGACGTACGGCGGCACGCAGTCTGAGGGATGGCAATCGAGCAGCAGAAACGATCAGGCGGCTACGTGGACTTTTCGCAAGCAAGACGCCCGCTGTTGAGCCGTTCGATCTGAATGACATGGTACGGGAAGTTCTAGCCCTTGCCGGCAACGCGCTTCAGGCAAACGGTATCTTGCTGCATTCGTCACTCGAGCATGGCTTGCCTGCTGCCTCGGGGGACCGCGTCCAGGTTCAGCAGGTTGTTCTGAACATATTGCTCAACGCGGTGGATGCTGTTCAGTCCGTCCCTAGTGGACAAAGGACGATCGGCATCTCCACCAAGGCGCACGCCACGGACGAGTTGCGAATAGACGTCAGTGACAGTGGCTCTGGAATAGACCCTCAAGGTAGGGAACGTCTGTTCGAAGCGTTCTACTCCACAAAGCCGAACGGCATGGGTGTTGGGCTATCTGTGAGCAAGGCGATCATAGAAAGCGTCGGAGGGCAAATCTGGGCAGAGGCGAGTTCGGAAGGAGGTTCCACCTTTTCTTTTACTCTCAAACGTGCCAGCAATTGGGGCATGCGCCGAAGCACCAAATCGAGCGGATCGCTGCCTGGCCGCCGCTCCTGATTGGGGACGTTATTGATATGCACTCCCCGCCTACCATCGCGATCATCGACGACGATCAATCTGTGCGGGAATCATTGACGGATCTTCTGGAGGTGCTCGGTTTTTCGCCGGCGTCTTATGAGTCCGCTTTTGACTTTTTGGCAGGTTCATCATTGTCACGAACAGATTGCCTGCTATTGGACATTTCGATGCCAGGCATGAATGGAGTAGAGCTCAACGCAGAGCTGGTCCGACGCACCTTTGCAATCCCGGTGGTTTTCATGACAGGGCATGCGCAGGAAGCAATCATCGCCGAAGCGAGATTGGCGGGAATCTGTCTTTTCAAGCCATTTGGTGGCAAGGAACTGAAAGCCGCGATCGACTCCGCCCTCAACCGGTAACCGGCTCCACTTTAGTGGTTGGTTTCGACACGGATTGATCAAGTGGCAGAGTAAAATTGAAAACGGCTCCTGTAGGTTCCGCCATCTCCGCCCAAAGCCGCCCACCGTGAGCTTCAACAATAGATTTGCAAATCGCGAGTCCCATTCCCATACCATCGGACTTGGTAGTGAAAAATGGCTCGAAAACCCGATCAGCGTGAGCAAGTCCTGGCCCGCTGTCGCGGACCTGCACTCTTACAAGCCCGGCATCACGACGAGCATCGATCGAAACCTTGGCGCGCCCTGCACCGTGATGCCCCGCCTCCATTCCGTTTCTAATAAGATTGACAAGAACCTGTTGGATCTGAACTCGATCTAGCGACATCGTCGGCAGATTTGGTTCCACGGTTATATCCAAAAGCACATTTCTGCGTACCGCCTCTTCTACGAGCAACTCCCGCGCCGAATTGATGACAGACTCGATCGAACTGGGCTGCTTGGCATCATTGCTGTGTTTGAACAAAGCGCGTACGCGCTTGAAAACATCAGTTGTCGTCTCCGCGCTTCTTACGACGCGCTCCAGAGCTTTTAATGCGCGCTCGACATTTGGCGGGTTCGCAGAAAGCCACCGTTGACTTGCATCCGAGCTCGAGACGATAGCTGCCAGTGGCTGCCCAACCTCATGGGCTATAGATGCCGTGAGTTCAGCTAGACTTGCTGCCTGGCTCGCGCGCTCGAGGTTTCTCTGGGCGATTGCGAGCTGCTCCTGATCGCGTACCCAATCGTCAATATCGACGCAAACGCCGTTCCATTGTACGATTGTGCCGTCGGCGTTTCGCATCGGCGCGGTTCGAGTTTCGACCCAGCGGTATCGTCCATCGGACCGCCTGAGCCGATGCTTCATCAGGTAAGGCTCGCCAGTACGCAGCGAGTGCGCGTAGCGCTGCCGAACGAGTTCGAGATCGTCCGGATGGATGATCGCATCGAGCGTTCCCTCAAGGCGCGACTCTCGAATGCCATCTTTGTCCTCGATCCCAAAGCCGAGGAACTCCTGAAGCTTCCGACTGCGATAAATCGGCTTCCCGTCGGGAGTAGCGCAGTAAATCATTGTCGGAAGGGTTTCGACCAACTCCCGCAATGCGCGCTCGCTTTGCCTAAGGTCCTCCTGAACGGCCATGTCGTCATCGACATCAATCAGCAGCCCGAACCATTCAGTGATATGTCCATCGTCGCCGCGGAGAGGCTCGAACCTACCGTCCGTCCACCGATAGCTGCCGCCAGGAATTTTCCTGCGGAACTTCATCGAAAATGCCTTACCGCTTTCTATGCCACGCGACACGCTCTCGACCATCCCGACGTCCCGCGGATGCACAGATTGAAGGATCGTCGTTGAAAACTCGCGGAGGTCGAGGGACGACATACCAAGTTCATCCACGTACCTGCGGCTTACATAAAGAAGCTTGCCCTCTGGCGTCCAGCTGCAGACATGCACAGGTATGACGTCGAGCAGCTGCTGCAGATGCCACTGACTACGTTTGAGCGCATCCTCCGTCCGCACTTGGTCGTCGATATCAAGGCATAGGCCGCTCCACTGTGCTACGCGCCCGCTTTGGTCGTAGAGCGGCGCAGCCCTAGTGGACATCCAGCGATAAACGCCGTCATTGCGCCGAAGTCGATATTGAGCCGAAAATGTCTCTCCTGTGGACATTGATCGCGCAAGATCGGCGCTGAATCCCGCGCGGTCATCAGGGTGAATGGCGATTTGGATCAGGGCGTCGAGGCGGCTAGTACCTCGCAAGTCCAACTCGTTGATGTCCAATCCCAAAAAATTGACCATCGGTCGATTAAAAAATGCCGGTTCTCCGTTGGGTTCCAGCCTCCATAGATTTGTCGGAACAGAATTCACCACCTCCAGCAGCTCAAACTCGCGCACGGGATGTGGGGCTGGCGGTTCATGTGCAGTGTGACTATCGGATCGACCGGCAGAGATGAAATTGAACGCTAGACCCATTAAGAATGAGGCCGTGAACAGCAACGAGACGTCTGCGATCAGAGGTTGGCGTCCGACGACCGTTGCCACCAGTATTACAGCGCCCAATGCGGCGAAAACGCCAAGCTGGACACTCACGAGAGTGCGACCACGGAAGGACACCAGGAGAATGGCTATGACCGGCAGAAAGCCGAGGCTCGTGCCGGTGACGAAGAACACTGTCGCACCTAGCAAGAGTCCTATCGCGCTAGCCATAAGGACCGGCGTCAGACCAGACTTGGTGACGAACAGATTCGCCGATTGCATCGTATTTCGTGGCATAGATCCCGGCCGCGTTTTTGTGGGTGAAGCACCGCAAATCGGTGCTGATGATCAGGATCTAAAGTTAGCAGAATCTCGGAAGAATAGGGAGCCTTGTTGGCGCTTTTCGTCGGCCCGGCCGCTGCACATTTGCGTTACGCCAAGGGCGCGCGATGCTAACGATTGTCGATTGTTGCCGACCATTCGTAGATCTGGATTCGCTTGTAGACTCCGTGGACGACGAACGGGTCGGCATCGCTGAAATTTCGTAGTTCGCGCAAATCTGTAACCTCCGCAACCACGATCGCGCCATTTTGATTTCCACACGCGTTGAACGTCGGGCCCGAGAGTATGATTTTAAACTGAGCTGCGCGAAGGTGAAGCCTGTGCGCCTCGATCTGACGCGATCTTTGATCTACCTTATCGCGATCCGTTGTTGCGATTCGAACTGCCAACATAGAATGCATCCGTAGCCGTCGACCTCGAAGTCATCGCGCGCCGTCGGCGCGATGACTACTACATTTGTACAAGCCGGACATACTTGCCCGGGAGACCCGTCACGTCGCGCGTGGTGTTAGCACGAAATCCCAATTGACGAAGAAGCAGGGGAGAAACTCGTCGATGTTCTGCGAGATAAGCTTCTCCGCATCCCCTGAGGAACGCAATTCCTGAAACTGGGATATGAGCGTCTCTCTCACGCCAAAGACGGTGTCCTCGTTCAAGTAAGGGCAGTCATCTGGAAAGATATGTGTGATAACCGGGTCGTAGCCAGGTGCGCTCACTATGAAGTGGATGTGAGCTGCACGATTTGGGTGCCGGTCTAGCTGCCCCAAAAGCTGGCCAACCGGGCCGTCGTCCGGAATTGGGTAGAACCGTGGCTTTGTAGACCGATACCAATAGGTGCCGTCTTCTTCCGCTGTGAAAACGCCGCGAAGATTCCAGTCTGGTTGGATGCCTTTCTGTTGAACGTCATAAAAGCCATCGTTGTTCGTCTGCCAGACGTCGACGAGCGCGCCCGGAATTGGGTTTCCTTCGAGGTCCGTTACCCTACCCTTCACGATTAAACGGTCCCCCTTCCCATCGAGGCAAATATTTTCGCCGTTTTGATATCGCGGAGCTTCGGGCACGTAGAAGGGGCCAAGTACTGTGTTCTCAGTGGCCCCCGACGGTCTGCGACTGTTGATTATTTCGACCAGCATTGAAACGCCGAGTATGTCTGAAAGCAAGATGAACTCCTGCCGCCAGTCCGTGCATTTGTGGCCCACCGCCGTCAGAAAATCGATCGCTTGCTGCCACTCATCGTGTGTCGGCTCGACCTCCTTCGTCAAAGCATGAACGTGCTTCACAATCGCCGACATTATCAGCTTCATCCTTGGGCTCACTCCTGAGCCCATGCGCGCGTTTACGGTCGCAACTGAATTTTCCTCGGTTAGAAAGCGCAAGTCTCTGGCCGGCGTTTCGGTTCTCGTATCCATTTTGGCTCCTCCACCTTTCTGCTGTTTATGACGCCGGTTTGGCTCCGGCATAGGCTCGACTCAGTAGCGCGACTAAGGACTGTCGCTCGAGAGCTCGGGGATTTTTGTACGGCTTCGCGAGAGCGGCATCGATAGCTGGCTCAATGCCGTCTTCAGGCATACCCAGTTTCGCGAGAGCGGTCTCTATCTGGAGCCGCTCATTGAACTCAAAGAGTGCCACTGCGGGGTCCGGAAGCTTGAACACCTCGCGCAGCGTGCCAGCGACATCGGCGATAGCAGGAATGTTATAAGCCAAAGTGTGCGGAAGCAGTGCGGCGTGGAGTTCTGCGTGCGGCAAATCGAACATGCCGCCCAGCGTGTGACAGAGCTTATGATGAAGGCCCATTGAAACCGATCCGAGGCAGATGCCGCTCAACCATGCTCCGTAAAGACCCCGCCCTCGAGCCCCATCGTCGGCCGCGGTTTCCGAGATATCTGGCAGAGAGGCATAAAGCGCCGTGACGGCATCCACGGCCATCATGCTGACAACAGGATTTCGGTCAAAAGCGTATAGGGCCTCAATAGCGTGAGCCATGGCGTTTATGCCGCTCGCCACCGCAGCATGCCGAGGGAGCGTCCGGATCAAGTCAAAATCATAGATCACGGTCTCCGGCTGGATCCGAGGATCAGACCTCGTAACTTTGTGACCGTCAGCTGTTTCCCCCAGTATCGGCGTCATCTCCGAACCGGCGTATGTCGTGGGTATGACGACTTGGGGCAGGTCCGTTCGCCAGGCGATCGCTTTGCCCAACCCTGTTGTGGAACCACCCCCGACTGAGACTACGCCGTCGATACTCAACTCGCGGACCATCCAAAGCGCGTCCTCCGTGACTGAGATCGGTGTATGCATTGCGGCCTCGGCGAAGACCCCAACGGCGATGGGACCAACCGAGACGGCAAGGCTCCTGACGTACTCCTCCTGCCCCGGCGTGGCGAGAAACAGCGTACGGCTTAGCCCCAGCCGCCGCAGTTCGTTGCCTAGTTCTCGTACTGTGCCCGAGCCGAATAGCACGCGAGTTGGACTTGCCTGATAGGTGAACGAATACACTGGACTGCTCCGACAGCGGTCAAATCTAGCGTTCAGTGCCGGCGCGCGAGCGCACCGGCACAGACTTCATCAGGCGGCGTTGACGCTGGAGCGCTCGCTTGATGAATTGATGTAACCCTCGTGGACGTCCTGTGCTCTAGCGTACTCGGGTTGAAAGCGTACGTTGGCATAGTGCGCATTCTTTTCGGCCTCCTGTGCTCGTTTCCCAAGCTCGGCTGTGTCGCCGAAACCGAGGACTTCTCGAGCAAGCGCAGTCAGAGGACCATCCACGTGGTATTCGGTACGCTGTAGCGTGAGAAGATTGATCAGGTATAGTGGTGTGCCATTGAACTTTTCGAACATCTCATGCCGTGTGCCCCACTCCGTAAGGAATCGCTCGCTGATTTGGCGGAAGATTTTGATACGGTCGTGCGCGCTAATTTCCGCGCCACGTAGAGCCTCAGCGAGCTTTGGACCGATGTATGGGTCGTCGAGTTCCCGCTTCGTCGGCTGAATCACAATCCCGCGGCCGCAGAATTCAATCAGCATATTCACCATCTTAGGCTGATGTTCGAGGTAGTGAGCACGCCCAAAATCGATATAGATGTTGTTTGGTTTGAAGAGGCCGCCCGGTGTTGCGAATCCGGTTTCCTCTGCTGCTAACATAAACGCCGTGCATGTTTCCCGGAAACGGATCAGTTCAGCCAGTTGAGACTGCACAACGGGATTGTTGCTTGTCCCCAGAGACTGCGTGAGGAGTAGCGCGAGACCAACCATCAGCTCAGCATGGACACAATGGCGAATCTGGGTCTCGAGATGAACCCAGTCAAACTGACGCTGCGGGTACCACTTCGCGTGTTCGGGGCTACCGATGTGTTGAACCTGATCCCACGAGATCAAAACGTCGTCGAAATAGACCATCGCGTCCAGTTCGTCGCCAATGGTTGCTAGTGGACGATCATATGGATCGGCGTCCGGTTGAACGCGTGATTCACGGGCTACAACGGAGATGCCCTTTGTCGCAATAGGGACCAGCGCGTAGATCGTCTGCTCACGGGTCTGACCAGGTCGCCACAAATTGCCGATGAGGATGTGATTGACAAACGGAACCGATGTCCCGATCGCCTTCCAGCCCCGGACAAGAATGCCGTCATCACGCTCCTCGACGATGCTTAGCATCGGGGTTTCCCCGAGCGCTTCCACTCGACCGCGATCAAACTGGACGTCGACAAACATCGGGGAGATTGCGAGATCTTTGCTTGTCACCTCGTCCCACTGACGTTGAATGTTGCCAGAGAGATCACGATGACCGTTCTTGAAGACAGAGTTGTCGGCCCAAGGCTGCTGATCATCGACCTGGGTAAACATCACGCAGTTCATACCCATCGGCGGGCGAGTGAAGATGCCGCCCTTGAAATGCCGGAAAATGAAATCGGCATACTTGCGGCGTCGGACGGCGTCCTCCTTTGTGCGAGGGAGGAACCAATGCATGGACTGCCGTTTTCCATTTTCGTCGACGAACGTTGCGATATCCTGGTTCTTAGGATCGAGATGTAGATCGTAGTACTCGGCGATCGCCTTCGCGTACCCGCGGGTCTTGGGATGCGTGGTCACGTCATCGATCAGCTCGCCACCGACATAGACTTTTCGATCATCGCGCAGCGACTCGAGATATTCTTTTCCCGTTCTCATGACTTGTCCTCTGGAGTTTCGGAGTTGAGTTGTTTCTGGAACGTCGTTGCGTCCCAGTAGTCCTCACTACGCAAGATTTTTCCGTTCTCGATCGTGAGAACCATGAGTCCACGGAGTGAGATTCTTTGGCCGCGGGCGACGATCGGCCCCATCGCAGCCGACAAGGTGCCGCTCAGCGTGTACTGGACTGCAGCCTTGGCATCGGTTCCCACGATGATTGAACCAAGCGTCCATTCCGCGTCGGGGAACCAACTGATAAATTTCTGCAGCCCCTCGGCGATTGCTGTCGCGCCGAGTTTTGGCCGGCCATGGGCAATGTCCTCGTGTGTCGCGTCGCTAGCGTACAGAGCGGCAACCTCGCCCATGCGATGGTTGTTGTAGGCGGCATAAAGCGCTTTCACGAGTGCGGTGGTGTTCATCGGTTCGACCATTATGCCGTCGCCAACTGCATTGAGACGCCCTGCATGTACTGCCCTTGCCCGTAGAGCAGTGGCTTCTTGGACGAAGGTGCAAGTACCGCCCGCACCTGAGCGAGAAGAACAAGATGGCTATTCACGATGAAGGTGGTGTTGGCCCGGCAGTCAAACGTGATGAGGGAGTTCCTCAGTACGGGCATCTGGATGGTTTCGGGGACTTCCTCTGCAGGCAGAACGAAGGCCTCGATGAACTTGTCTTCGCCTGGCCGCGAGCAGAACTGTGAGATGGCGACCTGTTCGTCGCTTAGGATGTTAACTGCGAAGTGGGGATCGCGGGTGATGTCGCTCGCGGTCACGGTATCACGGTTGACGCAGGCTATGAGCATAGGTGGATCCATGCACGCCGGACTGAAAGCGCTGACGGTCATTCCCCAAGGACGCCCCTCGTGGAGGGTAGAGACAACGGTGACCCCACCCACGAATCTGCGCATCGCCGCACGAAATGCGAGTGCTTCCGGCCCAGAATTGAGCTCCCACGTGCTGAATATTTGTCGGGCATCCTCACAGCTCAGCGGAGAACTGATTTCATCCGAAATGCGCATAGATCCTCCATTGCGCATACGATACTTCGCATACGCTTGATTCAATCGACGATTTCCTTTGCCGAACGCTGGATCTTCATTGGCTCTTCCGAACCAGATCCTTACGTTCCCCTTATTATTTAATTTTTGTTGACAGCGATGTTACGTTTCTGTCGTAATGTGTCCAATCGATAATTCGTAATCAATCTATCCAGCGCATCGATATATCGGGAGGGTACGTATGAACCTTCGTGGGGTCGATCTGAACCTGCTTGTGGTCCTCGACGCTCTTCTTCGCGAAAAGAGCGTCAGCAGAGCGGGTGAGATCGTGGGATTGAGTCAATCCGCGACGAGCGCCGCTCTAAGCCGGCTCCGGGACCTATTCCATGACCCTCTACTGGTTCGTGTTGGGCGTCAGCTGGCGCTGACCCAGAACGCAGAGAACTTGATCGAGCCGTTGCGAGACGCTTTAAGCAAAGTTCAGCAGACGCTTATGCAGCAAGGAGGCTTTGACCCTCGCCAGGACGCAAGAACCTTTACGATAAGTGCGTCAGATTACGCCATTCTCGTGTTGCTGGCCCCACTAATAAAACGGCTCGAAACGGAGGCTCCACACATCACTCTTCACCTCGTGCCGCGCTCTCATGACACCGCAAGGATGCTCCACGAGGATTTGGCGGATGTCGTAATCGAGCCTAGCGAACTTCTACCGGACAGCGATTTTCCATCGGAGCCTCTTTTGAGCGACCGCTGGCTTTGTGCGGGCAATTCGAAAAGTGAAGTTTTTGCGAACTCCGGACAGATCTCGATCGATGCATTCCTTGCATCGCCTCATCTCGCATACGGAATTGGGCCGGATCGGCAGTTGAACTTGGCCGATCAGCACTTGGCACGCGAGGGCGTCAGCCGCCGCATTGCGGTAACCGTCGAAAGTTTTGTACTGGTGCCCTTCCTTCTCCGAGAGACGAACCTCATAAGTTTGGTGTTGGAAAGGGCCATCTCCGAACTGGGCGTACCGGGCGTGATTGGCATGGAACCACCTGTTGCGTTACCTGATATCCACGAACGAATGTTCTGGCATCCGAGGCACACCAGCGATCTTGCGCACTGTTGGCTACGCAGGTACTTACGCGAGACCGCCACAGCGATCCAGGCACGCGCAGCAAACGTCAACTAAGAAAGCTGTTCGCGTTGCCCTCAGTACAAAAAGACGTTCTCGCCAAGCGGCAGGTGATAGCGGGTAGGCGAAATACCCCTAGATGCCATTGTGCTGGAGATTCCGAACGTTCTCCTCCACGAATGCCGTGAAAACTTGTAGTCTATGCGTAGGCATTCGACCGAGAGCGTGGAGCACTTGGAAAGGCATTTTCTTGAGCATTCCCGACGGAACTACTTCGACGAGAGAACCGCGATCGAGGTCGTGCTGAACGATTAGCTTGATCAAATATCCGACTGCAACGCCGGATATTGCGGCCTGGCGGATTGCGCCAGCTGTGTCGAAATTCAATCTACCCTTTGGAACAAACTCTGTACCGTCCGCAAGCCGAACCGGGTAAGCTCGGCCGCCTGTTGAATACCGCGCAAAGGATAGCTCGCGGAGTTTATCAAGCGTATCCACATTGCCGTGAACTGCCTTAAACGCAGGGGCAGCTACCACGGCCATTTCCAACTGCGTGAGGGTGCGGGAGACAAGCGAGTTTTGGTCTGTGTAACCGACCCGATATGCTGCATCATATCCCTCGCGCACGACGTCGGCGTGCTGGTCAGTCATGTCCAGTTGCAGCGACAAATTGGGATGCGCATCCATAAACACTTCGAAAATTGGCGCTAGAAGCAGGCGGCCGAATTCCGCAGGCAGGCTGACCCTTAGGTGACCGGAAACTTGCCGATCGAACTGAACGACCTCGCCAGCTTCTTCAATTTTGGCAAGTAGAGGCCGCACCCGCTGAAAGAGCGCCTCGCCCTCTTGGGTTAGCGTCAAGGTCCGTGTTGTGCGGCGAAAAAGTTTGGTAGCGAGTATGGTTTCAAGGCGAGACACGGCCTTAGAAGCGGACGACGGGCTCATTCTCATGCTTCGCGCAGCAGCGGTGAATGATCCTGTCTCGACGGTCCGGCAGAACGCGAGCAACCCTGCAGTCTCATTTAGGAGGCTGTGCACGATGCTTCGTCCAATCCTTGGGCATCTGTCACTCGGCTCGCCTCCCCAGAGGCGATCTGCTCAAGCAAGTCTGCGAGACTGCTATCCGCAAGAACCGTTTGCCACGCCGTATCAGCTCTGTCGACCAAACGTTCAATGCTTAAGTGGATCGTTCGATCTCGCGGTTCGGCAAGGTCGAACGGACGTCCCTTGGTCCCGAGGCTATCGGTTGGTCCCTCTATCGCCTCGATAATGTCTAGAACGGAGATGTCCCGGGCAAGCCTAGCCAGCTGATAGCCGCCCCCTGGGCCGGGGGTAGCGGCTAGAACCTTTGCCCGCGCAAGAACTTGAAGCGTTTTCGAAAGGTATTCTCTGGGTAAGCCGCAGGCGTCGGATAGAAAATCTGTCGTCAACGGGGAGCCAGACCCGGCAATAATTACGCAACACTGCAGCGCCTGTTTAACCTGTGTCCGTAATCTCATAGGGGCTTCCGGGAGACACCTTGCGCGCCATACTGGTGCGATAGTCCGAGAGGCCTGAAGATACCGTCTACGCCGTTCCGTGGATAGCAAACTGAAGTATGGGATGATACTTCTCACATCCTAACTTGATCGAGGCGTGAAAGCGGTAACCTTAGGGACTTCGATAGCTAGAAAGTCGACTAGCGACCGCACGGCGGGAAGGAGCCCGTTTCTATAGGGGATTAGCGCACTCATACGTGCGTCGGCCGCCATCCATCCCGGGAGTATTTGGCACAATCGTCCTGCCTCTATTTCCTCGCGACAGATATAGCCTGGTAGCGCCGCGATGCCCAGGTTGGCGCACGCAGCTTCTTTCAATGCAATCATGTTGTTACTCAGAAATCGCGGGTCGATAGCGACCTCAACTTCTTGGCCCGCCGGCCCTTTCAGCCGCCATATATCCGCTCCGTGGCGGTCGTTGGCCAAGGTCGAATGTGTCGACAAATCTTCCGGCACTGATACCTCGCCTGCCTGGCGCAGGTAGTCAGGGCTCGCAAACAGATACCATGGCACGCTTGCAATCCCTCTTTGCACCAGAGTCGAATTCTGGAGGGACGCGACATGGCCGCGCAGCGCCAGATCGAACCCCTCCGCGACCATATCCACAAGCCGGTCGGTCGCGATCTCAACGATTTTGACCTTAGGATATCGATTCAGAAACGTCGGGATCACATCCCTTAAAGCAAACTGCGCGATCTCCACTGCAGTCGTGATTCTGATCGTCCCACTCGGTTCGTGCAACCTCTGGCGAACGAACTCTTCAGCAGTATCGGCAGATTGAAGCACCTGGAGGGCATATTGATAGAATTCGGCTCCGACGTCTGTCATCCCGAACTGCCTGGACGTCCGATTGATGAGTCGCACCCCCAGCGAATCCTCCAGTTCCCGCACACGATGACTGAGGGTTGACTTTGGAACGCGAAGGCTTTCGCCGGCAGCGGTGAAGCCGCCGCGGTCTACAACTTGAACAAAAAAATACACATCCTTGAGGTCGAGCATTGGCACCTATCACTCTGGCGCATATAAGCACGAAAAGGTCCCCGCGAGGAAGCGCGACGACCAATTATTCAGCGGCTTGATGGTGTGACGTCAAGTGCCTAACGCTTTCAACTCACAAATTCAACGAAATCCTTTATCGCTAGCTTATGGTTTTCCATGTTGTTTTCAGCCAACGAATTGTCGGCGAAGCCCAGCGACATACCTGCAATTACCATGTCAGTCTCGGGAAATCCAAGCTCTTCACGAAGCAGGTGGTGCTGCAAGGACCAAATTTGCTGTGCGCACGTATCAAGTCCTCGGGCTTTAGCCGCGAGCATCAGATTCTGCAGAAAGCACCCGTAGCAGATGAAACTTGCCCATTCCAGCCTTCTGTCCATAGTAAAAATCAGGCCCACTGGAGCTTCGAAAAATCTGAACTGGCGCTCGACATCCTTCAACCTCCCGTATTTGTCACTTCTCGGAACGCCAACTGCGTCGCCAAGCTGACCACGGAAGATGTTGAAGCGACCGATGAAAGGGTCGTGCAACGGCTGCGGAAAAAACGGATACTCGGGTGCCAATTTCTCGGGGCCCGCACGGAATATGTCGACGGCCTTTGCCGTGATACGATCCCGCGCATCGCCAGTGAGCACGTAACACCGCCAGGGCTGAGTATTACTCGAACTGGGAGCGAAGCGGGCTGCATTAAGGATTTCGATGACCGTATCAGTCGAAACTGGTGTACTTAGAAAGCCCCGCTTAGCTCGCCTCTCCATCATCGTCTGATCAACGACGGCGGCTCGGTCAATTTCAGATCTTTCCCATTTTAGATTGGCGTGCATGACAGCTCCCCTTTCGTTTTTCTTGAGCTGTTGAGAAGACTAATCGCTCTTTCGAGTTTTAGAAGTTCCTGTGTTTGTACGCATGGTCCAATGACTTGAACGATGAAATGTGACACGTTAGGCATTAGGCCTCAATCAGCGCCCGCCGAACATACTCCGTATAGCGTGCACCAGATCCCGGCGACTTCCGTCCTCGTGGCCGACAGGTGACGACCCTGTGTCGCTATGGGATCCGTGCAGATGTAGCCGTCGCACCAGATCATCGATCAACAGGGGCCGGGCCGCGAGAAGATCATCGAACGCTGTCCGCTTGATCTCGTAGATAGTAAGTGAAGTCAGTGCCAGAGATTGGGACTTTTCGGGCTGCTCAGCAAAAACACCCCAAGCTCCCAC
>Ga0209025_1001407_pt1 | contig 31894 bp, 40 predicted proteins | sample AraplaMF_Col_mLB_FD_184256 | JGI IMG/M metagenome (GOLD analysis project Ga0209025, IMG submission 184256) | Arabidopsis root microbial communities from the University of North Carolina, USA - plate scrape MF_Col_mLB (SPAdes) (version 2) | ecosystem: Host-associated > Plants > Roots > Endosphere... | reverse complement strand
GTTCGCTGAATATTACTAACCAAATTCACTCTTGAATTAAAGAAGTTTTTCGCTTTTACATTCGCATTTCTAATTGTTTGTTCATCATAACCGTAGTCACCGATTAAAATGTAATGTACTTTTTTTATGCTCATTTTCGCATTCCTCCTTCTTTTTTATTTAGTTTGGTAACTAATATAAGGAGCGAGAACTAACGGATTAAAAATATATAAATACTTAACCAGAAAGGCATAACAAGCAGCATTGCATAAAAAATCCCAACAAAAAATCTATTCCCTTCTTCTTCTAACTGATAAATCTCTTCTAAGTACTTCTTTTCACCCATGTTGTTCATCTCCTAGACTGTGTAAAATACAAGCGATAAGAATCAGTGGTATTAATGCTATAAGCATTCCTAATAATTTAATTCTTTGTAGCATAGTTACTTTTTCAGACCCTTGCTAAATTTGTTAAGGAAAAAGAAGCTATCATTTTCCTTCAATAGCTTCTTTTATTGTTGTTCTATTCTATTTTTAATTGTGTTTGTTGCGTTTTGCTATCGCTAGTATAAAGAAAATACCAGCAAGTATTACAACACCCAATCCAATTAAAGGCAGATTCGAAACAGAACCACCTGTTTGTGGCATTTGGTGTTTGATTGATTTTTCGCCCTTATTTAATTCTTCAGACTTTTCTGGTTGTGGTTGCTCTGGTTGTTGTGGTTGCTCTGGTTGTTGTGGTTGCTCTGGTTGTTGTGGTTGCTCTGGTTGTTGTGGTTGTCCTGGTTGTTGTGGTTGTCCTGGTTGTTGTGGTGTTGGTGGAACTTCTTTTTTCTTATCTTGTACGGTATGCTTGATAATTTGACCATCTGTTTTAATCTCAAAAGAGAATGTTTCTTCATTGATTAAATAGCCTTCTGGCGCGAATGTTTCTTTATATTTGTATTTTCCATACGGTAATTTTTCAAACTTCGCAATTCCTTGTTCATTTGTTTTTCCTTTTACGACTTCTTTACCTTGCTCATCATAAATCGTGAATTCTGCTCCTGCTAGCTTGTTATTTCCGTTTGCTACGTCTACTTTTGTGATTTCTAAGCTGCCTTCAATTTTCTTATCTTTCACCACGTGTTTAATGATTTGCCCATTTTCTTTGATTTCAAAAGAGAATGTCTCCTCATTAACTACATAACCTTGTGGTGCAAGTGTTTCTCTGTACGTATATTTTCCTACGGGTAATTTCTCGAACTTGGCAATTCCTTGTTCATTTGTTTTTCCTTTTACGACTTCTTTACCTTGCTCATCATAAATCGTGAATTCTGCTCCTGCTAGCTTGTTATTTCCGTTCGCTACGTCTACTTTTGTGATTTCTAAGCTGCCTTTTGCTTGTGTATTCTTTGCAATTAGTTCAATTGTCTTCCCATTCTCTGTAATATTGAAAGGAATTGGTTCTTCCACAAGGACATAACCAGATGGAGAAGCCTTTTCAATAAATTGATACTGCCCATAAGGTAAATGTTCTACTTTAATTACACCGTTTTTATCTGTTGTATGTTCACTAATTGTCTTGCCTTTTGCATCCGCTAGAATAAAAACAGCACCTTCTAATTTCTTTTTACGATCTTGATCTATTTTTAACAGCTGTACATTTCCTTTAATTTTTGTATTTTCTACAGTAATTGTTGCAACTTCACCTGTTTTCACTTCAAATGTTTTTGGACTTTCATCTAAAACATACCCTACAGGTGCTTTCACTTCTTTCACAATGTAAGTACCTAATTCAAGACTTCCAAGCTCAGCGATTCCATTTTCATCCGCTGTAATCGTTCCCACATTTTCTTGGTTACTGTTATAGACCTCAAATACTGCTCCTGGAAGTGGATTTTTATTATCATCCACTTTCATTACTTTTAAAGACCCAACTGCTTTCCAATGTACTTGTAAGTCTGCACTTACTTTTTCCTCTATTTTCTCTAATAAAACTGTTGCATCTTGTACTTTATCAGTACCTTTATAGGCTACTGCATGCAATTTAGAAAGGTTAGAGGATACTTTTAGGGAAAACTCTCCGCTTGGAGAGGACTTTGGTATAAGGATACGAATTTGTTCTCCTAAATTGAACTCTTGTTTCTCTTCCCCATTTGAAGCTGAAACAATTTTTGTTCCAGTTGGTGCATTATTGAGCTGTACAGTAAATACACCGCTATTTGCATTACTTTCTACTTGATATGTCGTTGTCTCAAAGTACTCACCGTTTAACTTCGCTTCTTGATTGTCTGTTGGTGTGACATTCATGTACATCTCTTGTGTTTCTTGGCTTGCGTTTGCCCCAGCGATAATTTTATTCACTGCTTTTGCAACATTTGCATTCTTATGCTGAACTTTATTAATATCAATTTGACCTAATGCCGCCCAAACACTAAGCTGTGTTGCATAGTGCGCTTCCTTCCAGTTAGAAACACCTAATTCTTCTGGACTCTTTTGTGGATATCCATTTAGAAGCACTCGATACACAATGTTATCTGTGCGCCCCATTTCTGGAAGGTCATCACCGTTTGGACTCGCCTTCCCATAAGTTAAGCAATACGCTATTTGCCCATTTGCATTCTTTAGCAATTCTGTTTGTAGTGCCTTCCCATACATAGGGCTGTAACTCCAATTCATTTCGTAATGTTCACGATTAATGACTTCCGCACTGGCTTTCGTGTAAGGAATCACCATTGAAATCAAAAGCATCAAGACACTTACAATGCTAAAGATACTGATGAAACGCCTGCTACGGTTAAATACTGTGACCATAGTCTCACTCCTTATTTAGTTATCAAAGACCAATGAATACTATTTATACGTAGCATTCAAAATATAAAAATAAAGAAGGTACTAGCCTTTCATTTACAAAAAAGAAATAATATATTTCGTCATTAATCGGAATTTGCATTACAATATACAATAGATGAGTGTATATTTAAAAAGCATAATACGCATGCATATTTGATGTTGACGATTTAGTAAATGAAGGGTTAATCTAATTTGGCTTGAAACATACTTGATTCAAACAGTTTCTCAATAGGTTCTTCTAAACAAGAACTTATCAGCTTTGCTCTAGCTGCATTGACACCTGCTTTACCTACCTCGATACAATACAAAGTGTTTTCGGGAACCTTTGTTATTCGAGATAATTCTTTAACCGTTAAGCCTTTAGATTCTCTTATTTGCCTTAAAATTGTCGAACCGTTTGAACCAGCATTAGCCAAATTCTCACCTCCCTATTTATATTTTATTTGATTATAAATCAAAAGTCAACGTTTCGAAGAAATCAATTTATGCATTTCGTAGAAATTTTATAATTCAGGTTTAAACATTCGCCAAAACGCTCATTATTTTTAAACAAAACGATGAATATCCACTTCATTTAAACGAAACGATGAAAAAGATGGCAAACCCTTCAATAAGTCGTTAGTCAAAATTCTTAAATTGAAAGGTTGGTTATATTGGAAGGAAATATTTTGGGACAAAACATTAGAAATTTGAGGAAGCAAAAAGGATTAAGTCTAAATTCTCTTGGAAAAGAATTAGGTGTAACAGGAGGTGCAATTTCTGCCTGGGAGCTAGGACATAAAGAACCAAACGTTGATATGATTAAGAAAATAGGCGATTTTTTCATGGTTAGCGTTGATTATTTGATATGTCATGAAGTTTTTGAAAACGAAGAACATAAGGAAGATGTTGTTCATCAGTTAGCTAGAGAATTGGCAGATGAAATTTACAAAAGAAGTGGAAATATACCAATATTTAAGGCGGAAATTTTAGATTACATTAGCTATTTAGAACACAAACAGCTAAATGCTGAGAAGAAGAAGACAGATGAAAGTAACAATAATGATTAGATACCAATAAGAAGAACGGGAGCGTCCATTTTTGCCACTCTACCTCCCTTCTTCTATTCTTTTTTCCCTTTGATCGTATGTATTCAATGCACTTAAAACTTCATAATAATATTCCACAGGATTTTCTTTTTTTCTTAACACTCGTACTAATGCTTCTTCAAGCTCTTCTCTTGTAATGAATTCACTTTGCCTCTGTTTATGTAATTGATTCATAGACTCCAGTGCCTCCATTTTAATTTCTTAATAATGACTCTACTAATTTATCACCTTCAGCAAAAACCCCTATTTTAATCTCTAAAATCTCACTTACAGACCATTTACCCTCAGCTATCGGTTTAGACCATAATATTTCATTGATTTCTTCTAAAGGCTTAACCAAGATGGATAATCACTAAAATTACCAATTATGTATTTTACCTCACTCAATTTTATCCCTCTGTTCTAAACTAAATTAATATAATTATAACAGAAAATACCAAATTAACAAACGTACGTTCCCTTTGTTGTTTTTAGTTAGAAAACAACAATCTTTAACAAAACTCTCATTATAAATAACACAACTAAAATTGTTTAATTTTGTTCTTAGAAATACAATAACCATCTATCAATTACTTCGATAGATGGTTATTAAAGATGATTAAAAAACATAGTTTCCCTTCAATTCTATGATGTTTAGGAATAATAGTTCCGTTATAATGTAAAAGATGTAATATAATACGTTAACCTTGTATGGTTTTTCCAGAATTTAATCAAAAGGGAGCATTAACCTAGAATGGATAAAATCAGGTTGTTAAATGGATATTTAGCGTTATTTTATACATAACGCTAAAGGAGTGTATGCCAAAGGTTGATATTTTACAAAAAAAAATATAAAATATATAACTAAGAAATATATAATTTCAAAGTGGATTCGTGATATAGTTATTTCAAAGAAAAAAAATAGATAGAGATTGATTTCATTTTAAATAAAAAAAGACAAAAAAATAAAACTCCACCCACCGTTTTTAATTGGTCTAGGTCGGCAAACTTCGAACCAATTAAAAACCCACAGTTAGCAGAGCTTTAAAAATCACAAAATTTATTTATGGTTAAAGTATATCATAAGTAATTATATTTTGTGAATAAAAAACTCTCTAATTTTCCTATATTCGGGTGGAAAAATTCGGGAGGTTTTTTCATGATTATTGAAAAAGATTTTGATATTAATGAACTAACACAAATCAATTTACCAAAACAAAACAAAACATCATCTAAATTCCTCATGCGTGGTGCAAAAATGTTTGATGAAACTCGTCACTATCTTCTAAAAAATAATGAATTAGAAGGTTACGCTCTTCCATCATCCGCTTTAGCGACTTATATTTATCTACACTTTTATGTAAATGATGTAGGTTTATTACCTCGTGATTTTAAACTATCCATTATTTCAAATGTATCTGATATTGCCTATACAACAATCCATACAGGTTTTCAAATTCTATTAACATCTGGTCTTGTACGAGAAACTTTCATGGATGGCATTCCAGTTTATGAACTTTGCAATTACTCAAGATTAAATCGTACATACAAAGAATCTAATAATCAAGAGATCGGTAAGCTCTCTTATTTCAGAATTCCTAATTTCCTATTAGAAACTAAAGTTTTAAAACAATTAGTCTCTCATCGTGACTCCAAAGGTATTTTATTACTACTAGAGTTATGCAATACCTTTACTAGAAAATTGGGTCAAGAAAATAAGGATACTATTGAACAATTTATTGCAACACGTACGATGAGCTATCTGAAAGAGAAACTGGGACGAAACGCTAAAAAAGTACGTCAATATTTAGATATTATTCAGCCAATTTTCCTTTTTACAGCTGCACATACAAAAGTTAGAAAACCTAATCAAAATAGATGGACTCGTATTAGGGAAAGTGTTGAACAAATCTTTATTCCAAAATTCACTGTTCATATGACTGCTGAATGTGTTGTAGAAAGTCAAAATAAGGTAGTTAGACAACAAGAAGCTCGTATGAGAAAAGAAGCAAAAGACCGCTTAAAATCTTTAAAATTAGCACTCACTACTCAAGAAAACAAAGACCTTATTGTTGCATATAAAAACGAAATTTCAACAATTGCTCAATTTCTTAAAAGTGCAAAGGATATTAAAACGTTTATGACACATACAATGACATATGCACTTGATGAGTTGGAAAACTTTATGAGAAGTGGTAATAAGGTAAAAGTACTTGGTGCATTTATGCGTGCAAAGTTTCGTGAATCCTTGCTTTCTTGGAGACATGAATATGTAAAAGATGATGCATATGATGATATGCGACATGATTTAGTCGTGGCTCTGTATTCTAATAATATTCCAGTGCCAGATGCCTTACGTATATAACCTTTAAACAAAAGAAAATATTCCCTTTTAAGCCTTGGTATCTATTTTTTAAAAATAGGATATAACAGGGCTATTAGTCATGTATTATATTTTAATAACCAAAAGAAGACCAAGGAAAAAGTAGATTATAAACTAAAAGTCTACCCTTTCTTTGGTCTTTTTCTATTTTCTCTATTACGATTCAAAACTTGTGAATATGTGATAGTACGATTTTAAACTTGTTAATTGTTAATTATTTGATATTTAACTTGTTATTGTGTTCATAATTGGTTCATGCTTTTGTAGATATGTATATACTACATTTCATAAAATTTTATAGAGCAATCAGCCTTACAGCGACAAGAGATTCCTGCTTTCTTAAATCACCTTTATATTATTTTGAATCTCTTTTATTTTTATTCTCATATTTTTATTTCATATTGAGAGTTTTACTTATATATGTAATTAGTACATAAAAAAATGAATTAAATAATAAGTATTATATTTCCAGTAAATCGTTTCAAATTATAAATTATGATTAAAAAAATCACTGTCATATTCTGATAAGACTTTGTTCTAATTCTGACGAGCTATGACTAGTTTTAGCGAAGATAAAGGGTTCTACTATAATATGTAGAATGTTTGCAACAAGATAAACAGTTCAAACTTGTTGTAAGGAGTGGATAGAATGAGTAATATTGTCTCATTAGAACGCCCTAAACGTTTTGTAAACAGTAAAGATGTTGCAAACACATTAAACATCTCCTTTAGCACTTTACGAACGTATACGGCCCATTTCAGACGTTGTGGACATAATTTTAATAAACAACAAGGAAAAGTTTTGTACTCAGAACTAGATATAAAACTATTAAAAAGAATGATTGAACTACACTATGAAGGAAAAGGTACAATTACAGAGTGTGTGAAAAGTGTTTTAAAAGAAGAAAACAAAGAGGACACAATAGAAACGCCTACTAAAGTTGCCCCACCTTCCTCTTCTCCACAATTAGAAAGAGACTATAAGGAAATAAAAACAGAGCTTGAAGACCTTCGAGCGGAAATGAAAAAAATCACAAGTTATGTTGATACTAGATTAGAAGAAAGAGATCGTATTCTTATAAGGACACTCCGAGAAGTATTAGAACAAAAACGGTCAAAACAAAAGTGGTGGATGTTTTGGAAAAGAAAATAGCCAGTTAAAAAAACGCATTGATATTAATTACAACAATGCGTTTTTTAATGTAATTATAGTTAATTAATAAACAAATCCACAAGTTAATTTGTTTATTAACGATATTATGTAACTGTAATACTTAACAACACGGATAAACAGATGAATAACACTTACCAGATAGTTTACTCTACACAAATATAAAAAATACTAAAATAACACCATTACAAAAAGTTACGTATGTAATGGTGTTATTTTGTTTTACTTTTACTAATTAAGACTGCTTTTTTTCTGGCTGGAAGTTGATATTTTTTTCTACTTTCAATCCCCTTTTTAGCAATCAACTGAGCTTCTTCTTTGGACATTTTCATTCTCTATCCTCCCCCTCCCTTCTGATATTTCTATTCTTACCAGATTAATAAAATTTTATACATGCCCCCCTTCCCTACCTCATATATATAAATTAAGTCTAGGACACTAGGACACTGTCCAAAATCTGAAATTCAAATTTGGAGGTCAATATGAAAGTAGAAGAAGTAAAAGAGGAAAACAAAATAAGAAAAATTCGTTCGGATAAAAAAGAAGACATCAAGCCTACAATTTGTTCTGAATTGCGTGAAGTAATTTGTGGCATATCATATATAACGAATACACCAATTAAAAATGTTGGAGAATTTATATGTGAATATGCATTGAAATCTAGAGAGGTAATAGATATTTTAGCAAAGCATTTCCGTAGAGATATACAAATAGATTCAACATGTTATATAGGTGATCTAAGGAGAAAATCATTACAACGTCAGAAACTAAATGGTCCAACTGAACGAATTACCATTCGGTTTAAACAAGAAACTTATGAGAAAATAACCGCATTAGAACATGCATTAGATGTCACCAAATCAAAAGCCACAGCATTGCTATTAGAAGTATGTGTGCAATATACGAATGTAGTAAATGAATATATAAAAACATATCTACAAAATCATTTAGATAAAAATAGAATGAAAGAATTAAAGAAAATAATTCGCTATATCAATGCTAATAATCCATATGAAGAAGAATTTTCTTTTACCGAATTAATGGCATATTTATTTGATGAAATTAAGGGGAATAGTAAAAATCTCAAGACAAGAGTTACAGAATGGATAGACCAATATAAATAACAGGATGTTAATTACATGTAAAAATATTATGTTCACTAAAAACTAGTTAACGAATAAATTTGTTAACTAGTTAATTAATGGTACAATTAACTAGAATAAAATATATAGAGTGAAGGGAGAAAAATGTTTATGGGAAAAATAGAAGTGTTGGAAAAGTGTTGGAAATTGCTGTAGGAAAGCCATTAACTATAAGGAAAATAGATGCACATTTAGAATCATATCAAAGCATAGTAGCTGGACTCATTGAAAAAGTACCAGTTACAGAGGGTATAGACCTTTATGTAAACGAAGAAGGGACTCTTCTAGACCTGGATAAAAATATACTACTGATGTATCAAGGAAAACCTCATCAATTTGTTAGAGGTAATGTATTTTTAGCATCATTTGATGAAAAAGGAAAAATATCTTCTTTAACTAATGAGCATATCCAAGAAATAAAGAATAGAATGGCAATAGCCTTTTTAACAACTGGAGAGAAAGTTTATACTGTAAATATCAGTTAAAGAAATAGATTCGTAACATCAAAGAGTAGGTTTTTAATAGTTTAATAATCAATCAGTTAACTAATTAATTGATTTACTAATTAATTTACATGGTAATCTTTTATACTTCCAGATGAAATGGAAAAAATCCCAGTAGAAACCAATGTATTTGCTGCACATGCCATTCTACGAAAAAATTAAACTAAAGGGCTGTTATGAGTTTCGTGACAGTCCTTTAGTTTTTTAAAACAAAAATTAACTAGTTAACAAATAAACTTGATAACTAGTTAATTTGTGGTATAATTAACTTAATCAAAAAGAAAAGTGGTGGGAATTATGAGCAAACAAGAACGACTTCATTTAATTGAATGGATTATCCTACTTGACGACATTCTGCCATCACATTTGAAAAAAATTATTTTTTAACTATTACAAAGGTTTCTGGAGAAATGGATGGAATTTGTTAAATTGTAAATTTGCTAACGAATTAACTTGTTTATTTTATGGAAAAACGATAAACTAACAAAGGAAAAGGGGAATGAGAAATGACTAAAGTTAAAGTAATTACGACTGCAAACTTTAAAGGTGGCGTTGGAAAAACAACAGCTGCAACTTTGTTTTCATATCTTTTGCAAAAACAAGGGAAAAAAGTATTATTATTAGATTTTGATCCTCAAGCCAATGCAACTGAGATTATGTTGAAAACGTTCAAGTATGATAAAAAAATTGAAGTCAGCTTATATGAAGCAATTCAAAGAGAGGATTTAAGCAAGGCGATTATCAAATTAACCCCTAATTTTGACCTGCTTCCTAGTGAATTGGACCTTGTAGGTTTTACAGAGCATTTACATGAAGTTACAAATGATAAGGATAAACGTTTTTATCTTCTTGAATTTTTATTAAGAGAAATCAAGGACGAGTATGATTTTGTTTTTATTGATGTACCACCAACAATTTCTGCTTTTACAAATAATGCAATAGTTGCTAGTGATTATGTTGCATTAATTATGCAAACACACCAACAGTCATATGCTTCATCAGTTAAATTTATAGACTATTTACGAGAACTAGAGAAATATAATAAGGATATTAATTTAGCTGGAGTTATTCCTTACCTTGTTTCTGGAAGAGGAAAAGTAGATAAAGAAGTTTTAAAAGATGCGGCTGAGACATTTAAAGGTTATATGTTTGAAAATCAAATCATGAAACGTGAAAGAATCAAATTGTTTAGTAAAAATGGTATTACAGAAGAAGATATGCATGATGCGGCTGTATTAAAAATGTATCAAAACGTAATTAATGAATTTTTGGAAAGGGTTGAATCATAATGTCGAAATTCGATGATATTTCTACAGATGCATTTAAATCTGAGAAAGGTAATACACTTACAAACGGTAATGATAAGAAGAAAAAATCACCGGATACAACAAACACAAGAATTACTGTAGAAGCCCTTGGGAAAGTGAAAACCCTAGCCTTTTATGAAAAGGTAAAAATGATGGATATTGTTGAAGAAGCGGTTGCTACATATGAAAAATTTTATGAATTGGGAAAAGAAAAAGGAATCCCAACACAAATTGCTATCCAAGAAGCAATCGAATTGTTAAAAAAATCAAAATAAATCCATATAAATTTCTGTTAAATAGTGTAAAATATTAATGTATAGGAGGGAGAGATATGGAGCAAGTATACAAACCGTTTATGAATTTTGTAAGTAGTCCTGGTATGAAGCGTTTTTTCAAAATTGCTTTAGTGATCGCTGCACTAGTTTTATTTAAGTCCTTAATTCTACAATTTTTAGGTCTTGTATTACTTGCTGTAGTAATCGGCGTTATTATTTATTTTGTAGCTTACCTATTTTTAGGGATAGCTAGTTTAGTTTTAATGGTAATAGCGTTTGGGGTTGCTTTATCCCTGCTAGGATGGTTAAGCTACATTTTATAAGTAAAGAAAAGCTCATAGCGAGCTTTTTAATTTAAATCTATAGTTAACAAATTAACCAATTAACTAATTATTAAGTTAACTGATATAGAATGGAGTGAAATTATGAAATTATGTTTATTATGTAATGAACAAATAGAGCCTGTTAATCGGATGCAATTAAAAGAATTGAAGAAAGCTACTACAGAGTTTGTGGGAACTGATAAAAAGGAAATGAAGGATATTAAAATTAGAACATTGCAACTCACTAATCAAAAAATATGCGAATATTGTTACCTTAAAGAATTAGCCAGACTAACGACAATTATGAGAATAAAAGCAATGGTGTAATCCAGGAACTAGAAGAGTAATACCAAAAAAGACAGTAAATATATTGAAATATGCAGGTTCATAAAAAGAAAACCACTCTCTAATTAATCAAATTCGTATGCTGGCAAACTATTTGGGATGAAAATATGGGGATATATGAAATTAACTCATATGCTAGTTCTCCTTAGGGATTTACAGATGTGGAAATCCCTAATTATAAAGAATTCGAAAACGATGTTAATATGAATTTGCAAAATATGGGGATTAACCCTATTTATATTCCAGATATTGATAAGTGGAACTTTTACTAATTAATTTGTAAGTGAATAACAAAATGATTCTATGTTTAATTTATAAATTTAGAAGGCTATAATAATTAACCAAGAGAAGAATCCCCTATTGTGAGGATTTTCTTTTTAAAAAAATAATGCGATGCGCAATTTTGACCAAAAAGGAGTATATAACCATGCCCCACACTAATCTCATTGATGAATATTCTTTATATATGCGTGGATTGGGACGAAAACAATCTACTATCACCACCTATCGTTATGAACTTGCTCTATTTTTAAAATGGCTACAGAAACACCAAGATGTCTCATCTGAAAGCCTAAAAGCATTAACTAGCAATGACATACAAAAATATTTAGAATCCATTACAAGCAAATCTAAATATGCTGCTTCTTCTTTAAAACAGAAATACATATGTATTAAGAGCTTTCTAGGATTCCATAATGCTCAGATAGATATTAACAAAGAACCAGGCTCAAAATTGAATGAAAGTAACTTTCCTACAGACCAGGATATCAAACGTCTATTATCAACTATGCTCAGTTTAGAAGGGCTTACTGAATATCAAGCCAACGGACGACAATATATTATAAAAAGAAATATACTCCTGGTACATTTAATGTTGTCTTATGGGCTTTCTATACACGATATAACAACCCTTTCAATGAATGATATTAACTTTGGTACTGGCATCATTAGACCTGGTAAAGGAACTGCCATTTCACGACAAGTAGAGCTATCCAAAGATGACCAAAAACTCTTATTTACTTACTATAAGGAAATTCCTGAAGTGTTAAGACCAAGACAGCACACGAGTGATACTTTATTTGTGGCTTTTGACTTTGCACGCTTAACATTCCGTTGGAACTATAAAACAAATTCACCTCAACCTTTAAGCAAGCGATCTATTCAAGAAATGCTTAAAAAAGAGTCTAAAAGGGCTAATCTTAATGTTACCCCTACTACACTTCGAAATCGCTTTATACTAAATTCTTTACGTGATAGCATTAAACCACAAGAAATCAAATCAATGCTGGGGCTAAAAAGTACCAAAACCTTATATCCTTATATAGACTTTTATAATGAGTTGAAATCAAAAAATAGAATATAGACCCATATACGCGAAAGTAAAAAAGACCGTGACAACTGTCACAGTCTTTTTTTACATACTTAAATATTTTTCAAAAACTCAAATATAGTAGATGTTCCAATAATAGCAGAAATGATTTTATCAATATTACATTGAAAATCGAATTCTATATTATTGTTACTTTTTTTGAATTTTAATTTAAGCATGTATATCACCTGCCTTCAAAGACACTGCCTTTAAAGACAGGTCATAGAATTGAATTTTGAAGATTCATCATAAAACTTGAAAAACCCTCTTTCGCATCTATTTCCTATGTATGATTATATAAAATTTAACCATATTTTTCAATCCAAAATCAAAAAATGGCAAATCACCAAAAAAAACAACCTTTTATTTTCCTTTGTAACGGATTTTAAAAGTGAACTGAATGCAATAGCATCAAAATTGTATATTAGCTTAAATAAAGAGTGATAACACCATTTAATGCTATCGCTAGTAAATTAGTTAAAATTCAAGATGTTATTTGAACGTTTGAAAGCTTGTTTGTATGATTAGATAAACATTAGTTGTTCAATCAAAATAATGGAGGAAGAACTTATGAAAACAAACCAAAACAGTATATAAGAGTGTACACATTAATAGATAAAAGTAAAAAGTCCATTACTGTTCAGCCCTGGAGATCATTTAAAGACGAAATGAGGGTTCTAGGCATAAAAGACTCTGATATTTTTCAAATACAGTTAGTAGAAAAACAAGAGCAAAATTCCTAATGATAATATCCTCATTCTAAGGAAAATTAAAAAATAGACCCAACAATCAGCCGTAAGGACTGTTATATGTCAGGTCTAGGTTTATTGTTTTCTCCAAGTATATAATATCTTGGTTAACTAAACGAATGTTTATTAACTAATTTATTAACTAATTTATTAACTAATTTATTAACTAATTTATTAGTTAATTTGTGTTTTTAAAAAATAAAACATTCAATTTATTTGTACAGATGTAGAAAGAGCTATCTCTCGCTCAACAATGAGTCTGTATTGTTCCATACGAACAACTTGTCTCACTTCAAGACCAGGAATAGATTGAAAAGTAAGTTTATCAGTAATCTCTACAATAATAGTGTAAGTGAGTACGTTTATAACTGTACCAGTGAGTTTTATATTTGGATTATGGCGATATGGAAACTCCACAGTATCACCAGCTTTAATATACTGAATAGGTGTATCTACATTTTGTTGCATAACCAAATTAAAATCCATAACATACACCACCAATCACATATGTAGCAATCAACATTATAATAGCAATACCAAAAGTTCCAAAAAACCAAATTTGAGAGTTAATACATTCATCAATTCCTAGCCATTCACATACTGTTTGATATTTTTTATTTACAGCTTGTTTTATATCAACAACAGTTTTTTCTTTCTCTGGAATGTGTGCTAAAATATAATTAGAGTTTGGTGTTTTTAGGTAGCTATTTGCCATCTATAATCAACCTTTCTATTATTTATTGTATCTGAAGAAGCCCTTACTTACTTTGCCGGTGGTGGGGGCTTTTTCAATTTGTATTAATCTTTCATAGGAAACCATTCTCGCATTGCTTGATCTGTTACTAACCAGGAACGCTGAATCCTCTGGTATGTTTTATTTGGGTCACGAGGAGCTTCAAAATATCGAATAATACCACGCTCAATCATATCTTCTAGTTGTTTTTCATTAGCACGAGACGGCTTTACTCTACTTTTTAATGTTTCATATTTTACGTTATACTTTAAAGCTGCTTCATTCAAAAACATGTACTTTTCAATTTCTTTCATTGCCTTACCTCATATTCATCTGTATCAAAGTTTTTGTTGTAACAAAAAAGATTAAAGGATTTGTGAAGTTACATATTTGTAATAAGGTTGGTCAACATAGCTTTCTTCAAATAGATGCACGAATCTAAAACCATTGTCTTTTGCTTCTTTTATTGCTTCTGGCGTGTCTTCGATTAAAGTATCTAAATCATATTCGAAGTTAGAATCTAATAGCATATCTAAGCTAATTGAGTCTACTGACCATTGTGATCTCTTTGTAAAAATCACATACATTTTTATCACTCCTTAAGATTTATTATTTACACTTCAATTGTACCTAAATAGGTACAATATATCAATGAAAAAATTGGAATATTATCCAATTTTTTTCGACATCACTCTTTTTCATCTTCTTTTGATTTTACATTTAGAAAAGTCGCTTCATAATCCCCAACAACTCGATAGAATCTAGTTTTTTTCATATTGCACATTTTCATTGCTTGTACTGCCGTAATATTACCAGCTTTCCATAAACGGTATGCTTTATAAAATTCTTCTGGAGTCTCTTTAGGTTTTCTTCCTAAACGTCTACCCTCTTTTTTGGCTAATTCAATACCCTGCTTTTGTCGTGTTTTTATTTTTAAACGTTCTTCCTCTGCAAGCCAAGATAAAATTTGTAGCACTAAATCTGTAATTAAGTTGCCTAAACTGTCTTTATACTTAGTTGTATCTAATAAAGGCATATCTAAAACCACAATATGCGCTTTAATGTTTTGAGTAATATCCATCCATTCATTCAAGATAGCTTCTTTATTTCTACCAAAGCGATCTAAAGAATGTATGTATAGAATATCACCTTCCCTTAATATTCGTTTCACTAATTGATATTGTTCTCTGTTGTAATCTTTACCACTTTGTTTGTCCATAAATATATCTCGTTCATCTTTAACGTATTTTTTTATATCCTCAATTTGCCTTCCTTCATTTTGGTCTTTGCTACTCACTCGAACATATCCAAATTTCTTAACTTTCATTATTTTCTTTCTCCTAGCAAGAACTTTTTCTATAATTATAGCATTTACCGTTCTGAAATATCTATTCAATTAAAGAACGTTCACTATATTACCTTTCAGGCTTTTCGGAACGTGTTTTTTATATAAAATAATACTGTACTTTAAAGTGTACCTTTAGGAACGGTGCAAACAAAATAGAAGAAGGTTTTTCATTTGTATTAGAGAATGATTATCCAATATGGAAAAAAATAGATGCGTTGTGCTTGGATACTAAATCTATTACTATAGGACAAAGAAAACAATAGGGAGGGAATTCGAATGAAGAAAGAAAAAGGTTTATTGTTACCTCTTTTATTAACTATTTTATTAAGTAGTTGCCAACAGAGCGATATAGAAGAAGTAAAAAGTGAAGGTTCAAAAGTTATGGATACGGTTACGAATGCAGTGAATAAAAAAGATTTTCTCAGTTCGGGTGTGGATGATAAAGCGAGAGTTGTAGACCTAGAAATAGCGGATACTGTAAATACAAGCAAATTAAAAAAAGAGATTAACATTCAGTTAAAGAATCAAGATATTAGACCATATACTATTAATATTAGTCAAAGAGATATGACTATTGTAAAAATAGAGAACAGGTGGGACAGAATTTGCAGTTATATTTTTGAAGAATTGTTCCATAAAAAAGGATACAAAGGTTTTTCAATGCGGGCTTATGTAGAATCAGGGCAACCTATTCCATTTGCTATATATACGCCTATAAATAGTACTGATTCAGGAGCTAAAGAGTTTGGGGAAAAGATTGAGAAAGAAATTGATAATTTACTTAAAACACAGCAAGCACAAAAATGGATTGAAAATGATTTATATACTATTGAAGTTTATAGTCAAGATAATCAAAGAATCAACTAACAAATCTGTGAACATGATAAAAAAGACTGGATTCATATCCAGTCTTTTTTACTTGTATATAATTATTAAATTTAAGAGATTGTACTATTTATAATAAACTTGTCCACTATCGAGATATATAGTTCCCCCACCATAATTTTTAAGTCTAAGTTGATAATAATTACTAGAAGCGTTTAAAAGGTGAGAAATAGGAATGTTTAATCCACTTGAAAAGGAACCTTTAACTACATATTCTTCCCACAACGAACTATTTTGAAATAATTGTACTGCCAATCCAGTAGTCCTAGTTTGTGGTTCTACCTGTACACTTTGAGGTAGGTAAAATGATGTGCCACCTTTAATCCATTTATAGTTACTAAATGACATATATCCAAAATTATAAACGTTCATGCCAAGTGGAGTAACAGCTGTTTCTTTTTGAATATTACCATCAAACTTAGAACTTCTTAGAGGAATTTTAGCTATGTCTTGATTAAATTTTGCTAATTCCTCTTTAGAATATGTTTTAATCAAATTTCTATCTTTATCGTAAACTTCTACAGATACATCATCAATTTCTGCATTATTGACATTTGCTGTAGATGCAGAGATTGTTGAAGGCAAAGATTCTCCATGCGCAATAGTTGAAGGTAATATTATTCCTGCTGCTAGTGCAAATACTCCAGCTTTAGCTAAATATTTTTTCATCACGACAACTTCCCCCTATTTCTATAAATTTTTGAACACCATCATCATATCTTACAAATATTGTATATGTAAATGATTTTTCAGAATATTTTTCCCCCTTATTATTATGGGAACATTTTTATGAATTGTATGAGAGTAACAGGGGTAAGAGTTAAAAGAGAAATTTTAAAAATTATGGGAACAAAAGTTTTTTTATGAACTTTAACAAAAAAAGAACCCTTATAAGAAGGATTCTGTAACAAGAAACAACATATATAGAAATAAAATAAAGAGAATTACTTATTATTATACCTACATTATAATAAGTAAATATTGAGAAAATGTTAAGATTTAATCAATTCATTCTCATTATTATTCTTTTTCAAGCCAGTTTCTAGGTAACTCTTTTTTACCAGACACTTCATACCTTATTTCTCCATTCACTTCATAAATCCGCTCAAAAATAGGTATCTTAATCATTTGCTGCTCTTTCATTTTTCTTTTTCTTGCTTGTTCAAAGTCAATTACATTCATATTGTATTCCCCTTCTTTAATATTAACTATGTAATTTACAATCAACTATATCATTAATATAAAATTCGTTTTGAAAACGAAATGCATCTGTAGTAATGATTATTTTTTTATATAAGTCTATTTTTTGAACATCCATAATTTCATGAAAAATGAAACCATCTCTGTAGTACCATAAGTCCACTTCTTGCTTTGTATGTATTGCTTCATTTAATGTTCTGCCTATTTGTTCTATTTGTTGTTCATCCAACACTGGTTTTTCTATTTTTAATTGTTCTTGAATAATTTGATTGATTCCCTCAAATTGTTCAGGCATTGCGGCAAAAGCGGCAAACTTAACCATGCCCCTTCCTCTTGGCATATTTGTATGATTCATGCTCGATGTCCCCCCAACAAAGAATTTCGATATTTTGAAGTCGCCCCTGGTGTATAAGAAACCGCTCTTAAAATACTGTTTTTACCGAAGCGAGTACGTATTTCATCTAATGCTTTTGTTAATTTCATTTGTTGTTCCCTTTTTCTTACATCATCAAAAAGGGATAGTTGTTCCTCTCCCTCATCTACTAAATTAGTTAGGGTAATACTGATGCTCCGTATTGGTTCACCAGTGTTCATTTGGACTAAGTATTTCAAACAGATATTATATATTTCCATTGTTAATCCTGTAGCTCTGCTCATGGTGAAAGACTTACGTATCCCTCCTGGATAATCTTTGCTATATCCAATAGACATTTGGACTGTTCTTGCTAATTTATACTGCATCCTCATCCGATAGCAAACCTCTTCAATTTGTTCTAATAAAACAAATGGTATTTCATCAATATAATAATCCCTTAACAATACCTGGCTTTTTCCTATAGAAGTGGAATTAGGGATATGTTTTTCACGAATTCGACTAAAGTCAATCCCCCAACTATGTAAGTGTAATTCTTCTCCAATGACTGGACCAAAAGTTTGTTTTAGATATTTTAATGGATATTCAGCCAAATCCCCAATTGTATATATACCTTTTCGGTTCAATTTCTGCTCTGTTTTTGATGAAATACCGTAGAACTTACTTAACGGAGTTACTGACCATAATTTAGTTTGAACATCATTGTATGTCCAACAGGCAATTCTATCTGGACATTTTTTTGACTCTAAATCAAGACACAGTTTACTCATTAAAGGTGATACCGAAATGCCAATTGCACATGTAATCCGTGTTTTTTGATAAATTTCTTGTTGCAATTTGTGAGCAAACTCATAAGGATCAGTTGCAAATAAATGCAAACTAGAATCCATTTCAAGGAAAAATTCATCTATGGACATCTGAAAAAAATCACAAGGAGCTACATATTGTAGAGCTAATTTTGTAATATAATTTGAGCATTTTATATATGTTTCCATCATTGGATTGACAATTATAATATCTGGTCTTTTAGGAATTTCATACAATCGGCTAAATTTCTTTCCCATTGCTTCACCTAATTTTTTCAGTGGTGGTGTAGCTGCCAAAACAACCGAACCAGGGCGGTTTATATCCCCTACAACAGCCAATTTGGTTTTCAATGGGTCATACCCCATTTTTATACTGCTGACAGAAGCGTAGAAAGCTACTAAATCCACACATAATATAACTCGATTTGGACACACTGAATAATCGTACAATAAAAACACCTCTGAAACAGAACATTTGTTTGTTGTTATATTATAACCGAACTAACGTTCTTTTAAAAGCGTTTTAATTTAAAATACTGACCTACATATATTTGAAAGAACCCTTCATATAACTAGCTCTGTCAAGCATCCATTTTTAGATGGTATAATGATTAAAACAAGCCGTGGTTTAATAAGGGGGATGTAATTCTTGAATAAAAATGAATGGTCATTAAATCTACATACAAATCCAGGAATTATTGGTTGGGATTTAGGTTTCCATGTTCAATTCGTCAATGGTGACCCCGAGGGTATTACGTACATACCAGTATTAGAATCCCCACATGTTAATGTTTTAAAAAGGCATGAATCAACAAGAGCATATGCTAGGTTGACAACATTATTAAGATTAGTCAATGGTCTACGAATGTTACGTGATAACGATAGAATTGTAGCAGAAACAACACTTTACTATGATAATGGCTTTAATATTAGGGGGGAAAGATATTCAGAAGACCTTGATATCATATTAGAAGAATTGTCATATCCATTTGATGAAGATGTGCTTTCCAGATTAGAGAAAAGGGACAAGAATTCGGAACCAGATAGATACAAAGATTATCTACAGTTAATTATTGATGAACCTATTGTAAGAGAAGTTATAATCTTACTAACCCTTGCTGAAGAACAAGTTATTTATCTTTTAATAAATGCATATAAAATTTTCGAAAATATTAATACTGATCTCGGTCTTAAAACAAGTAATTATAAGAATGAAAATAATCTACCAAATGGTCTATTTGATTCTTTATTACAAATTAAAAATTACACTCAATACATGAATTCAAGGGACGGTTCAGGATATTTATGTAGGCATGGAGCAACTAAAATTCCTGCACCAGCAAAAATCCCCACAAGAGAAGAGATTAGAACTGCTTTAATTTCCGCAATTGATGAATGGTTAAATTACAAATGTACAATGACTTTTGGAAGAACTTATAGAAAATCAATGAGTACTCCGAATACATTTGATGATTTTAAGTGATTGTAATCAACTTTATAAAAGCATATACTTATTATGAGCCAAGAATGCATCATGGGGGTGCATTCTGTTGTTTACTTTCATACAACATATAAAACCACCTAAGTTGAATCTTAGGTGGTTTTATATGTACTTTGTTTATTCTGCAATTAGTTGTTTTTCTTTATCCTTTTCTACTTTTTTAAGTATATTATTGACTACTAAATCTAGATTATAAAAATTGTAATCATGCACCCCATCTGGTAGATTTTTTTGTGCATGTCGGGCTAAATCCAGCAAACTTCTAAATAAAAACTCTAGCTCATTTGTACTAGTATCAATTTTTTGTCCTAAATTTCTTGCAAGATATCCCTGCACTAAGGAAATTTCCCCTAATAATCGGAATTGGGCATTATCATGTTTACGAAAGAATTCTAGCTGCTTTTCAATATTCTCAGGATATTTTTCTTGCACTTCACACCATAGATTCATAAATTCTTTATTATCATCGTGTCTAACTATTTCTTTTTTAAAGAATTTAGAAAGCATTAGATACACCTCTCATCTTTTGGAATTTTCCCTTTCTTTTTAATTGTACAACATTTCTAGAAAAAAGAAGTATAATTCATATCTTGTTAATTATGTAGTAGTTTTCTCAATTTATTAGTTAACTAACTTTAAATAATCAGAAAATTCAGTCTATATTTTTTCAATATACGAATAATTCCTTCAAAGTGTGTATATGTAAGTATATGGTATAATGAATGGAAATAAATACATAAACATGCCACTACTTAACTAGATTAACTAGATATGTAGATTGAGGGGGATATGTAGTGAGTATTCAAGCAATGACAAATGAGTCGATTACTGAATTATTAGACAAATGGTATAATGAAATTCGTTCAAAGAATATTGATAATAGTCAGAAATTAAAAGCTGAAGTTGATTGTAAAATCCACAACATAGATGAAGATCAAAATTTACTTTTATACTATTCTTTAATTGATTTCCGTCATCAATATTTAATGGATAGTCTAAGTATTGGAAAAGATAGCTTTAATAAAATTGAAGCATTTCCTACTCCAACAGATGTTTTTCTTGCTTACTACTATCATTTTTTCAAAGCCATTCATGCAACCATTACTGGTAATTACAATTTAGCACAAGAACAATATGATATAGCTGAAAAAAAATTACAAGCAATTCCAGACCCAATAGAACATGCTGAGTTCTACTTTAAACTCTCTACATTTAACTGTCATAATCAGCAATATGTCCTGGCTTTAAGACAATCATCTATGGCACAAGTGATCTTCTCTAAACATGAAGGATATGAGTTGAACATTGGTTATTGTAAAAACCTTTCAGGATTGGCCTGTATTCATTTAAAACAGTATCAATTAGCTGAAGAGTATTTAATTGCTTCGACGGATATATTTAAAAAACATGGGGATGAACATGCAAGTCTTTATAGTCGCCATAATTTAGGATTTTTATATAGTAGTCAGAACTTATCAGAATTAGCAGTTCGTCATTTATCTGAGGTAACTGCTAAACTTCCAAATAACTATAAAGCAATCCTACTTGAGGCATGTGAACTTGTAAAACTAGATAATATTAGCGAAGCAATAGCACTTTTTGAAAGAGGGCTAAAAATTAGTACTGATTTACAAAATAAAGAATATCAACATCATTTCCAGATTCTACAAGGCATACACGAAAATATTCCAGGGGAAGAATTGGAAAAACTTATAAAGGCTGGTAACGAATATTTCAAACAGGAAAATCTATTTGAATATCTTCAAGAATATAACAGAAAATTAGCAATAAAATTTTACAAGGAAGAGAATCATTTAAAAGCGAGTAAATACTTTTATTTAAGCTCAGAAGCACAAGATGCAATAAAAGAAATGGGGGCTTTCAAATGAAAAAAACAATTTACTTATTAGTAGGCATCGCGACGGCTTTCACCTTAACTTTAGGAATTACAAATCTTTCTAAGGAAACCCAAATGTCAGCTCAAGACGTTTCACAATATTCTCACGGACATACTGGTGGTTAATATCCCTATATAAATAAAGAAGACAGTACTTAAATAAAGCACTGTCTTCTTTATTTTATCAAAGTAAGAAAAACTATAGCATTCATCAGCATATGGGCTATAATTGGGACCATTATTTTATCAGTCATTTTATACACAAAGGAAAATACTAAACCCATTGAAAGATATACTAGAAAATGTGTAAATTCCATATGAATAACAGCAAATAAACCAGAACTTAATAATGCTGCAACAAAGAAGTTAAATTTTTTAGCTAGTGTTCCATATATAACTTTTCGGAATACTAATTCCTCCATAATTGGTGCATATACAATTGAGGTAACCACATAAAGCGGAACTTCTTGTATGATTCTAAAAATATACTGTGTATTTTGCGAATTTACTTGTACATGAAATACTTTTTGTTCAATTAAGGTTGCAATTGCTTGGGCTACAATCGCTCCTAGTCCCCCTATAATCATCCATATCCATACAGGTATTTTATTACTTCTATCCTGCGTTACTTTATTACTAAATTCCTTGCGAATTAATAAAAGCATTACAACTACAGCCATAGTCATATTAATAACGCTCCAATTCCCTTTTGACAGCATTAAAGCATGTTCTGTATTGCCATATAATCCTCTTTTGAAAACAAATGCTGCACCTATGACATTTGTGAATTGCATTATAATATATGTTGCAATTACCCATATATAAGATTTTTTCATCCAATTTATCCCTCTCATTGTAATATCAAATTTAAGACTACTATGCTTCCATAGTAGCCTTTTTAGCTTTTAAATCATTATATAGATTCATCTAGAAGTTTAGAAAACATTAGGCTTCCCCCAAATTTTTTCTACAAAATTCAAATTGTATTGCAATCTATTTCTAACACAACTCGAACAAGGATTTATTTATTAATTATTTCTTTTGTAACATCTAAATCCATTAGATCATTGAATACATGATGAGTAATTTTATCCCCAACAGGCAACCATGTTGCAAAATATATTAATTGACAGTATTCATCCCAAATGTTTTCAGCTTCTAACAAGGTTATATCGAATCCACGTTTTAAAAATTCTTCTTTCAATGTTTTACAATCCTTTTCAATGTCCATGTCCATTTTCACTCCTCTTTTCTACAAAATTCAAATTTGATTAAACTAATGATTTTCATCTTGTTTTTCAGCTAAATATAATTCTGCTAATCCATTCCGTAAACATCTATAACAGATTTTCAATTTATATTCTTTCTCATTAGTAAATGTTTAAAAATCACAATCACAGCTTTTACATTTACAACTTACCGATTTAATAACTTCACTCATTGAAACCACTCCTCAGTTTTTTCTACTGTCTTCTTTTCTATAAAATAATGCTTTTGTTTAGTTTTCTTCCGAGTTCTCCCAATCTAAATCCGAGCAATAAACTGTAATCTTTTCCCCTTCAAATTCCTCCTCATCATCATCTACTGGATGCCACTCTTCATCATTAAATTTAATTTCCGTTACGGACGGCTCAAGGACAGGTACACAATATCCTCTTGTTTCCTTCACATATTTTTCAGCTTGTGCTAGAAAATCTTTTTCGTCCTTAAAATTTCTAACATCACTTAGAACCATTTCACCGTCCCAATCTTCAAAAAAACCTTTGATAACTGTGTCCATCATTTATGTTCCCCTTTCTTAACAAAATCCAAATTTTGTGAAACTCTATAAAATAACTATTTTGTTTAAATTCACCTTAATTCATATCTGATTTTCTTAACATTCTTATAACTTCTCATGAAATAACTTTTTAATTGCAATATCCGAAAGACTTTCATATTGGGCAAATATCCGTGAATCACTGGAAACACATAAATCAATAATTTTATTATCAGTTGTTCTTATATAAAAATATTTGACCTGGTTGTAATGATTTAGATATTGATAATAACTTTGGATTGTATCAGTTAAACCATTGTCTTCTAATACTTCATATATTTTCAACTTAGATTCGTCCATATCAAATATTGATAATTGTTCCATCACTTCAACTCCCCTTTTGGTTCTAGTTTTTAATATTGATCGCAAACAGAGGTAATACATCTCTGTCTGCAATCAATCCTAATTACTGATTTTTAGAAAGGTAAATCATCATCTGATATGTTTATTGGTTGCCCTTGGTTTGAGAATGGGTCATCACTCTTTGTAAGTCCAGAGCTGCTAGAATTACCAGACTGACTAAACTGATGAGTGCTTTGATTACCACTCCCAACTCCTACCGGCTGTTGATTAAATGAATTTCGTTGCTCTCCACCATTATTACGTGGCTCTAAAAATTGTACGCTTTCTGCAACTACTTCTGTGACATATACCCGTTTCCCATCTTGCCCCTCGTAATTCCGAGTTTGAAGCCTACCATCTATACCTGCTAAACTACCTTTTTTAAGATAATTCGCTACATTTTCAGCCTGCTTTCTCCAGACAACACAGTTCAGAAAATCAGCACCTTCACCAAATGTTCTATTAACAGCAAGTGTAAAACTTGAAACAGCAACCCCATTAGGCGTATATCTTATAGTTGGGTCCGCTGTTAAGCGACCAGTTAAACAAACCCTATTAAGCATTCGTACTCACTCCTTCTATTAATCTACAATTCTATTTTACCACAAATTAACTAATTAACAAGTTAATTAGTTAATTTGTTACTAGTTTGTTATAAGAAAAAAGAACCCTCCTAATTTGCTAGTTCAATAGCATAAAAGTGAGTTCTTCAACGTTCTCTTTGTTGTTCCTGTTTTAATATGTTTCTTCTAAAAACTTTAAAATCTCTATATTTTTCTTCTTTCGGCTCAGGTGTTGGCTCTAATTTTTGACGAATATCTTTTTTCAATTGATAGTATCGTTCATCTGTTTGTATCCATTCCTTTGCTGTTTTTGGCTTTCCCCATTCCTTCACTACTTGTTTAGGCTGCTTCTTTGATGCAATCGTATAAAAAAAAGAACCCTCTTTATCTGTAAGTTCAACAGCATAAAAGTGGATTCTTTTATTTTCATTCGCTTTTCCTAAATGTTGTATTTTATTAATTTCTAAGCTTCGATCTTCCATTTTTTCATAATTACTTTCTCCATTCTTTTCTAAAAACCTTAACTTTTCTCCAATAACGAAACGTTCAAAGGTTTCCATTGCTTCTTTATGACCAGGAGATTCTTCATTTAATCTTTGTAAATAATGCCTATTACTTGTAAGCTCCTTATATTTTTCTAAGATTTGTATTTTACCTTCTTTGCCTATATTTGTTAATGAACCAGATATTTCATCATCATCAAAAAGTTCAATTCGTTCTGTTTTTATAACCCCATAAATGGGAATTCTCTTTTGTTGTGTCGGCTTAAAATAACTGGTTTCAGCTGGTACTCTTACCTCATCTAATCTCAATCTATAATCTGGATGTTCTGTTCTCTTTCCATGTGAAGTGATTTGCATGATTGGAATCGCAACAGCCATATTGTTTCCATTATTTATAATTACACCAAATCTTTCTTTTCCTTCGTTACTATTTTCCTGATTTTTTGCTCTAGGTGTAAAAGGATAAAACACCCTTATAATGTCACCTGTTTTACGACTCATTTTCTCACTTCTCCTTTTCAGCGAATATAAACAGCATCATTTGGGTCAAAATCGTCATCATCTTCATTCATATCAATTAACAGAAGAATTCTTCTATCTAAGTCAAAACCACTATAATTCCCCTCTTCTGCCAACCCTCTCATAGCTGTATCTAAATATTCTTGTTCATAATCAGCTAAATCCATTTCTTTTATAATTTGCTCTCTTGATTTACCTTTCCAGGAGTAGTTAAATAAAAACTCAGCTGATTTTTTATCATGTACAGAGCTATTCTTCTTTTCATCCATAGTAAATTCCTCACTTTCGAATGTTTTTTCTAAATTCTGTACAAATTATAACAACAAATTAACTAGTTTACAAATTAATTTGTTTATTTATCAACAATTAGTCATTGATACTTTCAGTGTGATTACAGTTAGGGTATTTTGAACATCCAAAAAACTTGTTACCGTTTTGTTTAGATGTTCTAACTACTAATTTGTCCTTACATTTTGGGCATTTTCTAGGAGCTGGTTGAATCGTTTGATATACATATTCAGCTGTTTCTTGTGGATTTACTTTATTAATTAATTTTTGAAGTTCCAGGCGATCTAAAATCTTTACATTACACGCCTTTGCTAATTCTATCGCTTGTTTGGTAAATAGGCTATTTGTTATTACCCAAGCTTCTTCAGCTTTATAATATGTCTTTCCTGCATACACTTCTTGTACAGCACCTATACCAACTTTATTTTTTATTCCATACCTTTTAGCTTGAATTACAATACGATTCTTTCCTTTTAATACAATATCTACACCAAAATCACCAGCTTTTTTTGTGACTTCTGGTTTATACCCCAATTCTTTAAATAAAGCTTTTAAATACACTTCAAACTGGAATCCATCCATTTTATCAATAGAACGGATTCCAGAGCGTGACAGCTGCTTTAAAACGCGTATTTCACGTATTTGATTGTACATTTTACGGTATATGTACCGAACTACTCTAAATATAATGATAACCAAACAAACATAAAGGAAAATTTGAAAATACGAAATGGAAGGTAAATTAAAATTAGACACTTTGCTCCATTCCTTTCTCTCTAATTACTCTTCCTGAACGTACCTTTTTTTCTATTTTCATTGTTTTTTCTTGTTCATTTTTCACTTTTCTTTTTAATACATCGTTCCAATCATCTTTTTCAAGAGCTGGTAATTCCTTTTTGCATCCTACTAGCTTTTCCATATGCTCAACAAAATCTCTTCCTGCTTTATCATTGTCTACTGCCATAATTACCTCTTTTATTTGATGCCCTTCTTTGCTTGCATCCACAATACTTTCAATAACCGTTTGAGGTTTTAAACCGTGCATACTTACAAGTCGTGCATTTTGAATCTGACTTTGCTTAATGCTCCAGTGAGATAACATATCAATTGGGTCTTCGTAGAAATAAATTTTGTTTGGTTTCCCAATATCTACTGTAAAGCCAGCATGAATTTTTTCATAATTAGGTACAATTTGTTTGAATGAACCTCTTTTGTTATCCATTTTTACTGTACCTTGTCGGCTCATGCCAATTATATTTCCTTTTCCGCCCTCCTCTTTCCACTTATAAACAACATTATTTCTTTTATCCTGAACGATTAAATCCTTTTTAATGAGCCAATTCACTAAGCGTTCATCTATCTTTCTTTCATCTATTAAATATTTTTTGATAGCTGTATTATCCTTTACTTCTAGATGTTTAGGATACTCAAATTTTTCTTGTTTTTGATTTGCTGCGGATTTTGAACGGTCAAACTCCTTATAACCTCCTTCGTTAATATCCATTACCGCTTGAACAAACGACATACCATAGTACATTTTCGCAAAATTTATTGCTCCATATCCCTTTTCATTTCGACTATTCCAGGCATACATATTATCTCGAATTACTAAGCTATCATGCTCTGTATGTCTGTAATAATTCCCTTCTTTTTTAAACGTTTCTCCTTTAGCTTCGAGGTATGACAGCAAATCTACGTCTTTTGCTTTCATAATCTCTTCCTCACTGACTCTTTTTTTTCTTTTTTTAGTAGTCATGAGGAAACACCACCTTTCTTATTTTAGATTTATAAAGAAATATAAGAAAAGAGAGCTGTTTATCAGCTCTCTTTGTCCCAATCAAACTATTAAACTTTTAATCTTTTCCCTTTACCTTTACTACCACTAAAAGATTTTCGGCTTTTAGTACCTGAAGCTTTCTTTTGAGCAAACTCAAATTCAATCTTTCCAGATTTTAATGTTAAATATGCATCGAACGGCTTTGCACCCTCTTTATTTCCTTTTAAGCCTTTAATCAGTGTAGTTTTCTTTCCTTCTAATAATTTTGTTGCATTACTAGCACTAATACCTTTTGATAAGAAGGTTTTTGGTAAGGTAAAATTACAACTATTTTGGTCATCCTTTTTATACCCCATGCATCCATATATACTTTGCTTTTCTACAACATTTTTTCCACATAAAGGACATTTCCCAACAGCTTCACTAGCTTTATCCTTTACTCCTACTGCCAACCGCTCTACATTCCATGTATCACACTCATTTATTGCTTTTTGGACTAAACTTGATGCGAATCCTTTTGCTTTTTCCACAAAAGCTTGTGAAAGCCCTGGAGCTTGATTTCCACCTTTGCGAATCTTTTCTAAAAACATCTCCCATTTTGCTGTCATTTCGACACTAGCAAGTGCTGTTCCATTAACAGCCTTTACAAGCATCTTTCCTTTGTCCGTTACGCTTACTTTATTATCTCTTACTAAAATGTATGAACGATCCTTCAGCGTTTTTATGATTCCTGACCTCGTTGCTTCCGTCCCAACGCCACCAAAATTTGAATCTAATTCTTCATCTTCAACATATTTACCAGCTGTCTTCATTAATGTAATAAGCTGTCCTTCTGTATAGGTTTTTGGTGGCTTCGTTTGTCCTTTTCCAAATTCAATATTTTCAATCCCTATCTGCTGTCCTTCCTGGACAACTGGTAACTTTTGAATTTCTTTTTCTTTATCTTCTTCTTCTGATTTTTGCCCTTTCCATAATACTTTCCATCCATCATCTAGTACCTGTTTTCCTTGTGATACAAACACATGTGATTGAATATTTGTTAATATTGTTGTTTCTGTGTAGATATGTGGTCCATAATGAACCGCTATGATACTACGAACAATTTCATCATATAGCTGATTTTCTTGTGCTGTTAAATCGGATAAATTAGGAACAACATTTGTAGGAATTAGCGCATAATGGTCTTCTACTTTTGTATCATTTACATATTTTTTATCCCCACAAATATTATTTCTTGCTACATTTCTAACGAATTCAGAATATGGTTCTAACCTTTCTAATGCTGAAATTACTCCTGGCAAACTTTGAGCTTCTGATTCGGTTAAGTATTGGCTGCTAGTCCGTGGATAGCTAATAAATCCTCTTTCATATAATCCCTGGGCGATTTTTAAAACATTCTCTGGTGAAATCTTATATTTTCGGTTTAATTTTGCTTGAAGGGAGGATAAGCTGTGTAATTTTGGTGGGTTACTTTGCTTTTCTTCACTAATTACACTATTAATAGTGGCTTGTTTTAAACCTTTACATTCTTCAAACCAGGCTTTTACTTGTTCATAATTAAATAGTTTGACATCCTCTTCATAAAGCAATGCACCAACATATTTAAGTCCATTTGCATTAAATTCACCAATAACTTGATAAAAAGTTTTAGGTTTAAAATTCTCTATTTCTTCTTCACGCTTATGAATTAAGCAAAGTACTGGCGTCTGTACCCGTCCACTAGAAAACGTTTCATGCAATCCAAACTTCTCACGAAATAGGATACTGTATGCACGACTTGTATTTAGTCCAATTACCCAATCACTATATGAACGTGCTTTTGCGGCATGATAGTAATTTTCTGTTTCTTTTGCATCACGTAAATTATTAAATCCTTCCATAACAGCTTCTTTTGTCATTGAAGAACACCAAAAACGCTTCATTGGTTTCCTACTTGCACCAGCCATTTGAATAATTAATCGTGCTATTAATTCACCCTCATCTGCTGGATCAGTTGCAATTATTATTTCCCCTGCTTGTTGTAATTTCTCTTTAACAATATTAAAATGTGCTGATTTTTCTTTAATTACCTGGTGTTCAAATCGTTCTGGAAGCATTGGAAGTGTATCTAATCTCCATTCTTTCCAGGATTCCTTATACAATTCTGGTGGCTTTAATTCACATAAATGTCCTATTGCCCATACTACAACTGCTCCACCTGGAAATGTAGAACAAGGCTTAATCTCAATATATTTCTTCTTATCAATATGTTCGAAAGGTAATGCATATTTTCTTCCCTGGTCTGGTTTCTCACATAATATAGCTGAAATCATTTTTTCACCCCATTAATAATATTTATTGATACTTGCTCTTCTTGACGTTTATTTAAAACTATTTCTTTACTCCACTAATAACAGTCACTAACTCTTCATCTTTTTGACTTTTTCTCTTCTTAGAAGAACACGCATTAAGTACAAATGAAATCGAAATATTTAAACCTACAGCTACTGCAAACATACATATAGCAAACAAAAAAGGATTCATAAGCTATTCCCCTTTCAAAAATAATGTAAGGAAAAAGGAGAGCCATTTTAGCCCTCCCTTAACGTGCCATTTCCTCTTCATTTTTTCTTCTTCCTCGATTTACTGGGTTTCTTTTTAATTTATCTTGTTTATCACTAATTTTTCCTCCTGATGGTCTAACACTTATACCTATAGGCTCATTGTACTCTGTTTTACTAATTAGAATCCTATCACTTAATTCTTTGGTCTCAGAATTATTTCTTCCTTTTCCATATACCAACTGGTCCACTTTATTATCCACGCTTTTTTCAATTTTCATTACTTCCACTTGTTCCATGAAGCCGTCATTGATAGCTGCTATTTTTGTTTCAAAATACTTTTCTTCAGCAAAAGAACGCTTCTGAATACTTTGTTTGCTTTCTGGTGTTTCATTTATATGAGCATATTTGTAATTCTCATATGCATTTTTTACTTCTCTTTCAGCTGTTTTAATCTTTTCATCAATCAATTTAATAGGTGCATAGCCTTCTTTTTTCATTTCTTTGTACAACTCTACGTCTTTTGCACTAAGGATTGGATTTTTTTGAAATTCCACTTTATCAACTATGCTTCCGTATCGCTCATCTTTAACTAGCTGTTCTAAGTTGATTATTGCATTTTTTTGATGTACAACAAAAGATTGGTCTCCTTTATTTTCAAAAATAGCACTTTGAACTTTTTTATATAACTCATGCTCTAACATGCTATCTAAATACAACTCATCTCGTTCACCATTTTTCTCCATTGGATTAATGTACAAATCATCTCGATTAGACTTATCCAAATTCCAAATAGTTAAATCGTAAATCTCTTTTGTCTCTGCATTCATCATATGAATACGTCCTACTTCTTCATCTTTTGAGTCTGGTAATGCCTCAATTGTTATTAAATGTGCTGTTCTTTCTATACTCTTTTCGTTTTCAAATCCTGTAATTTGCTTCTCAATAGCTTCAATTGGCTCATAGCCTTCTTTTTTTATTTCTTTATATAATTCCACCTCCTTTTCACTAAACGTTAACTCTTTTTGATCCTCAACTTTATCTACAAAATCTACTTCTCTTTGTACCCATTTATCATATATTGCTATTTTGACTAGATTATTTAAATCAATTTGTGCATCTTTTTGATGTACAGCAAACGTACTTCCTTTCCCATCAAAAACAGAGTTATGAACTGTCTCATAGAAATCTGGTTGCAAAATTTTATTTAAGTGAACATCTTTTACACTACCGTTTTTTTCCGTTAAAGATACAAATAAACCTTCTTGATTTGGTTCTTCTTCCTTCCGTATTGGTATGTCAGTAATCTCTTTAGTAAAAGCATCCATCATGTGTATTTTTCCACCATACATA
>Ga0209025_1001404_pt1 | contig 31975 bp, 33 predicted proteins | sample AraplaMF_Col_mLB_FD_184256 | JGI IMG/M metagenome (GOLD analysis project Ga0209025, IMG submission 184256) | Arabidopsis root microbial communities from the University of North Carolina, USA - plate scrape MF_Col_mLB (SPAdes) (version 2) | ecosystem: Host-associated > Plants > Roots > Endosphere... | reverse complement strand
GCTCTGGCTGCTCGCGCCGATCACCCTCGTCGGCTACGCCATCATCGCGACGGCGCGGGGCCTATGGATCGCGCCCTATATGACGCAGGTCCATGGCCTCGACGGCATCGCCGCCGGCCATGCGACATTGGGCATGGCGTCGACCATGATCATCGGTGCCTTCGTCTATGGCGGGTTGCAGAAGCGGGCGGGGCGCAGCAAGGCGCTGGTTGCCTGGGGGACGGTCGCGACGGGGATCGGCTTTGGTCTGCTCGCGCTGTTCGGCGAGCGCTCCATGCTCGGCGCGGTCGCCCTGTTCGCGGTCGTCGGCGCGACGGGCTTCACCTATGCGATCCTGATGGCGCATGCGCGCGAGTTCTTCCCGGCGCATCTGGTCGGGCGCGGCATGACCTTCATCAATTTCCTGTTCATCGCCGGGGCCGGGCTGATCCAGTGGGGCTCCGGCTGGTTCGTCGCGGCGCAGCGGGCTACCGGGCGCGATGCCGCACTGGCCTTCGCCAACATGCATTGGGGCTTCGCGGCGCTGCTGCTGGTCTCGACCGCGGTCTATCTGGCGACACCGGAGCGCAAGGCGGCCTGAGGCTCAGGCCTCGCCAGGTGCGCGCGCCGCGATGGCCAGGGCATGGACGCCGCCGGCGAGCTCTTCGGACAGTGCGGCGTTGACCAGGCGATGACGCTCGAGCCGGCTCTTGCCGGCGAAGGCGGGCGAGACGATCTCGACACGAAAATGCGTCTCGCCACCCTCGCGCCAGCCGGCATGGCCGTGATGCTGATGGGATTCGTCGATCACCTTGAGCTGCTCGGGCGCGAGCTGCGCGGTGAGCTTGCCGGCGATCCGGTCGGCCATGGTCGGCATGCGGGTTTCTCTCGGGTTGCTTGCTCGGGTTCTTGGGCAGTCTCATAGTCGCTGTGGGGCGAGGCGGGAACGTGCCTTTCTGTCGGAGGCGATGATGATGACGATGTGGCGCATGCTCGCTCTGGCGCTTTGCGTCTCCGCCGGTCCCGCGCTGGCGCAGGACGAAGGGCGCGTCGCCGACTACAAGCAGAGCGAGGCGGTGCTGGCCCGTTACAAGCCGGTGCCGATCGCGCTGGCGACACCTTCGCTGATGCGCGGCACGCCCGGGCTGACGACGCAGGCCGAGCTCGAAGCCTTCCTCGCCGATCTCGTCGCCAAGGCCCCCGGCCGCGTCGTGCTCGGCTCGCTCGGCAAGTCGCAGCAGGGGCGTGACCTGCCCTATCTGATCTTCTCGAAGGAGGGTTTGAAGGACCCGGCCGCGCTGAAGGCGCTGGGGCGGCCGGTGGTCTGGTTCGTCGGCCAGCAGCACGGCAACGAACCGGCCGGTGCCGAGGCGATGCTGGCGCTGGGGCATGATCTGGCGCTGGGCGATCTCGGTCCGGCTCTCGACAAGCTCGTCGTGGTGATCGTGCCGCGCAGCAATCCCGATGGCGCGGCGGCCGATAAGCGCGTCGGCGCCAGTGGCTTCGACCTCAATCGCGACCATCTGCTGCTGACCCTGCCGGAGACCAGGGCGCTACATGCCAAGCTCGCCGAATTGCCGGCCGATGTGATCGTCGACGTGCACGAATTCTCGGTCGCCAATCGCTGGCTGGAGAAGTTCGGTGGGCTCAACGCCGCCGATGCGATGATCCTTTACGCCACCAACCCGGCGGTGCCGGCCCCGACGACGCGGATCGCGGCCGAGATGGTCAAGCCCGCCATGGACAAGGCGATGGCGGAGAAAGGGCTGACCTCGTTCTGGTACTTCACCACGAGCTATCGCAAGGACGACAAGCTGGTCTCGATGGGCGGCAATGCGCCCGGTATCGCGCGCAATCTCTTTGGGCTTTCTGGCGCGGTCTCCTTCCTGATCGAGACGCGCGGGGTCGGGTTGCAGCTGGAGAATCTGGAGCGCCGCATCGCCACCCATTACGTGATCTCGCGGGCCGTGCTCGACACGGTCGCGGCCAACGACAAGGCTGTGCTGGAGGCCGTAAGGGCGGCGCGGGCGGAGCTGGCCGCCAACCAGGGCGAACTGATCGTCGCCCACCGCATCGCCAGCGAGACGGTCGCGATCCCGCTGGTCGATCCGGCGAGTGGGGCGGATATGCCGACCCCGGTGGAGTTCCGCGACTCGCGCAAGGTCACGGTGACGAGCCGCCGGGCACGGCCGGAGGGCTATCTCGTCCTGCCGGCCGGGCAGGCGGCGCTCGATGCGCTCAAGCTCAAGGGCATCGCCAGCTGCAAGCTCGGCGGGCCGGCGACGCTGGAGGTCGAGGCTTTCATGGTCGAGCAGAAGGGGCCGGTGAAGAAGATCGACCGCGAGAACATCAATCCGGACCAGGCGGTGAAGGTCGAGCTCCGGCCGCGCCGGATCGAGGTTCCGGCCAATGCCGTCTTCGTGCCGATGACACAGACGGGGGCGAATGTGATCGCCGCCTCATTGGAGCCGGATTCTCCGGGCTCTCATGTCGGCGTCGGGGTAGTGGAAACTGCGCCGGCTTCCGGCGAGGCGCCGATCTATCGCGTGCCTCGCGGGACGAAGCTTGCGCTCGCGGCCGGGGGCGATGGCGCCTGCGGCCGTTGAGTTCGGGCTGCCGGATCACTACATACCGAGGTTGCCGGCCGTTTCGGGTGGGCCGGGTTCCTTAAGCAATCGAGGCCATGCTGAGGCCAGACGATTCGCTTGCCGCGGACGCGAGAGCGATCCGCGCAGCGGCCGGCTTGTCGACGCAGCGTTCCGCCCGCATAACCATGAGACGATGAACTTCAGCTCGCGCCTTTTCGACCGGATCAGGATCGGCCCTTCCGAAGCGGAAGAGGTGGTCGAGGCCGATGCGCGCCATTGCGACCATCCTGGCTGCGCCAAGGCCGGCGAGTTCCGCGCGCCGATGGGCCGCGGCAAGGAAGGCAAGTTCTTCCAGTTCTGCCTCGAGCATGTGAAGGCCTACAACGCGACCTACAACTACTTCGCCGGCATGAACGACGAGGCGCTCGCGGCCTATGCCAAGCAGGAGGAGATCGGCCACCGGCCGACCTGGAAGCTCGGTGTCAATGCGAGCGCGGCCCGGATGGCGCAGCGGGGACGCGTGACCGGCGCACAGGAAAGTGCCGAAGTCGAGGACGCGTTCGGCCTGTTCCGCGGCCGCGTCCGCCGCGAGCAGGAGCGGGCCGAGTCGCGCGTCGGGGCGGTGGCGCGCAAGGCGCTGGAGACGCTCGACCTCGAGGAGACCGCCGACCGGGCCGCGATCAAGGCGCGCTACAAGGAACTGGTGAAACGCTTCCACCCCGATGCCAATGGCGGCGACCGTTCGCGCGAGGGCCGGCTGCAGGAAATCCTCAAGGCCTACCAGACGCTGAAGAGCAACGGGCTGGCCTAGCGCCTCGCGGTCTGGACCGGCGCCTTCGGTCCCGATAGGGAAACCGCGGACACATCAGTCGGCGGAGCAAGTCATGACCACGGATTCGCAGGTGATCGCTCCCGCCGATGCCGCCGAGCGGCGGGCAAGGCCCCCGGTCGTGGTCTACCCCAATGGCAGCCTGCCGGGCGCCGACATGGCGATGCTGCGGCGAGCGCGCCAGACGCTCACCAAGCGCGACGAGATCATCGTGCCGCCACGCGAGGCCGGCAGCTTCCATGTGCCAAAGGGGCATTTCTTCCGGGTCGTCAGCATCGAGGGACCGCAGGTCGGCGACCTCAATTTGTGGAATGCCGAGGATCTCGACGAGCGCTTCTTCAGCGGCAAGACGCGTGCCCTGAACGCGACCCATGTCGGGCTGGGCGACCGGCTCTGGAGCAACCTGCCGTACCTCAGGCCGATGGCGACGATCACCCATGACACGCTCGGCTGGTATGGTTTCGATCAAGATGGGGCCGGCGTCCATGACGTGATCGGCACGCGCTGCGATCCCTATACCCACCGGTTGCTCGGGGATGGCGGCGACTACCATCATTGCTGCCACTCGAACCTCGCCCGCGCGCTCGGACAGGCGAGGGGGCTGCCGGCGCGCGAGGTCGAGCACCATGTCCACGACGTGCTCAACGTCTTCATGTGCACGGGCTTCACTCGCGACACCCAGCAATATTTCATGAAGGCGAGCCCGGTCCGGCCAGGCGATTTCCTCGAGCTCTTCGCCGAGATCGACCTGCTCGGAGCGATCTCGGCCTGCCCGGGCGGCGATTGCGGCCAGACCCATTCGAGCGACGTCGCCGTCTGTCATCCGCTCAAGGTCGAGGTCTACGAGGCCGATCCCGCCACGCTCGAAGGCTGGCGCTCGCCGCAGCGCAACCTTTACGGGCGCAGTCACGGAGAGCAGGGCTGAGGCCTGCCCCTTCCGTCATGGTCGGGCTTGTCCCGACCATCCACGTCTTCCGGCGGGCAGTGTAGTGTTCAAGACGTGGATGCTCGCCACAAGGGCGAGCATGACGCGCTGGAGAATCGTCGTGGTCATTGGTTCCAGGTTCGCCGTTCCACGGCGAACCTGGAATGACAGACTCTGCGTCAGTTCTTCAGCAGCGAGTTCATCCCGTCGGTATCGAGATTATCGGAACCGCGCACGCTGCTGCGCTCGGTCGAGCTCGGCTGATCGTCCTGCCCGCCGCCCGAGGCGACCGAACCGTCGTCCGAGGAGGCCGGGGCCTGCCCGCCGGCGCCGGCCATCTTGCGCAGCAGGGGGCTGGCCTGGAGCAGCGCGGTCATGCTGGTCGCGGTGTTGTAGCTGTTGGGATCGTTGGGGGCGAGGCCGCCCTGCTTGTGCAAGGCGATGCCGGCATTGCCGGCGTTGTAGAGCAACGAGCCGGAGGAGCCGCCGAGCGTGTCGCAGCGATGGCGCATCTCGGCCGCGTCGCCCTGCTGGCGTGTCGCCATGCAGCGGAAGCGGCTCATCACCTTGGGCCGTCCGGCCGGGTGGTGGATCACCATCAACGAAGGGGCGCCGCCGGTCGGCGTCGCGGCGAGCTTGACCGAGCCATAGGTCGCAGTCGGGTTACCCTTCGCCTTGGCGATGGCGTAGTCGAGATTGGCATTGAATTCGACCGGCTTGGGATCGAGCTCGAAGACCTTCGCACCCTTGCCGTCCTGGGTCAGGAAATCCATGACGATGATGGCGCGCACCGGCGTCATCTCGCCGCTCTGCGGCAGGCAGTGATGGTTGGTCAGGACATAGTCGCCCGGCAGCAGCTCGCCGGTGCAATGGGCACCGGACTGCTTGCCGGTCTTGTTGTCCTTCAGGAGGATGTCGAGGCGGCCGACCGGCTTGGCCATTCTGGCGAGCGGATCGCGCTGATCGAGCTCCGCGATCGGCTCGAAGGCGCCCTTGTTGTTCTCGATCTGGGTCGCAGCGTCGCCGGTGCTCTGCCGGCGCGGCATGCTGATCTTGCCGAAATCGCTGGGATCGAAGCCCATCGTCTGGGCCGTGGCCGGGCTTGCGAGGGCAAGGCCGAGGGCGCCGATGCAGGCGGCGCGAATCCTGGCGCCGGTCAAATTGGTCTGCAGCCATGCGGGCATGCGCTTCTTCCTCTCCTCAGCGAATCCCTTGCGGCCCTGGCGGCTGCCGCCTGTCACCACGACCGCTGCCAGCAATGCGGCGACAATCGAGCGGTTTCGGGACGATAGTCATCCGCACGCGCTTGGGGAAGCCTGAGCCCTTTTCGCGCGCGCGGAGAGCTAAGGGAAACTGGTCGGATCACACGCTTCGCGTGATTTGTATGCGCGGGTCATCCCGGATTGGCGCGGCTATCGCCGCTTGTCCGGGATGACACCGTGATTGGTGTTGAAGCCTAGTGGCTCAGCCCTTCTTCGCCGCCAGTCCCGCGACGTCGCCGATGATGCCGTCGAGGGCGAAGTCCTTGGGCGTGTAGACCCGGGCGACACCCATATTGCGCAGCGCATTCTCATCGTCGGGCGGGATGATGCCGCCGACCACGACGGGCACATCCATGCCGGCGACGCGCAGGCGCGCGGTGACGTCGCGCACCAGCGGCAGATGCGAGCCGGAGAGGATGGAGAGCCCGATGATATCGGCCTCCGTCTCCCTGGCCTGCGTCACGATCTCCTCCGGTGTCTGGCGGATGCCGCCATAGGAGACCTGCATCCCGGCGTCGCGGGCGCGCACTGCGATCTGCTCGGCGCCGTTCGAGTGGCCGTCGAGCCCGGGCTTGCCGACGAGGAAACGCGGCGGCCGGCCCAAGCGCTCGGTCGCCTTGGCGACGGCGGCCTTGACGGTGGCGAGGCCGGCATCGTCGCCGAGCTTGGTGGTGTCGACGCCGGTCGGGGCGCGATACTCGCCGAAGATCTCGCGCAGGGTCTGCGCCCATTCGCCGGTGGTGACGCCAGCCTTGGCGCAGGCGATCGAGGCCGGCATGACGTTGCGGTCTTCTTTCGCAGCGCTGGCGAGCTCGGCGAGCGCGGCCTCGACCGCCTTGCCGTTGCGCGCGGCCCGCCAGGCCTTGAGCCGGCCGACGGCCTCGATCTCGACCGAATCCGGCACGGTCACGACGGCACCGTCGCCGGCGGAGAGCGGCGAGGGCTCGCTGGTGGTGAATTTGTTCACGCCGACGACGACCTGCTCACCACGCTCGATCGCTTCGATGCGGCGCGCGCCGTTCTCGACCAGCGCCTTCTTCATATAGCCGCTTTCGACGGCGGCAAGCGCGCCGCCCATGGCGTCGATCTTCGCCAGTTCCTCCAAAGCAGCCGCCTTCAGCGCCTCGACCTTGGCGTCGATTTCCTTCGAGCCGTCGAAGATGTCGCCGAATTCGAGCAGGTCGGTCTCATAGGCGAGCACCTGCTGCATGCGCAGCGACCATTGCTGGTCGAAGGGGCGGGGCAGGCCGAGCGCCTCGTTCCAGGCCGGGAGCTGCACGGCGCGGGCGCGGGCCTTTTTCGACAGCGTCACCGCCAGCATCTCGATCAGGATGCGGTAGACATTGTTCTCGGCCTGCGGCTCGGTGAGCCCAAGCGAATTGACCTGGACGCCATAGCGGAAGCGGCGATGCTGCTCCTCCAGCACATTGAAGCGCTTCAGCGTGATCTCGTCCCAGAGATCGACGAAAGCCCGCATCTTGCAGAGCTCTGTGACGAAGCGCATGCCGGCATTGACGAAGAAGGAGATGCGCCCGACGACGCTGCCGAACTCCTCGGGAGCGACCTCTGGCCGGGCCCTGATCGATTCCAGCAGGGCAATCGCGGTCGCCAGCGCGAAAGAGAGCTCCTGCACCGGCGAGGCGCCGGCCTCCTGCAGATGGTAGGAGCAGACATTGGTCGGGTTCCATTTCGGCAATTCGCGCGCCGTGAACACGACGATGTCGGTGGTCAATCGCATCGAGGGGCGCGGCGGGAAGACGTAGGTTCCGCGCGACAGGTATTCCTTGACGAGGTCGTTCTGGGTCGTGCCCTGCAAGGCGGCGCGGTCGGCGCCCTGCTCGTCGGCGGTGGCGATATAGAGCGAGAGCAGCCAGGCCGCCGTCGCATTGATCGTCATCGAGGTGTTCATCTGCGCCAGCGGGATCTCAGCGAACAGGGCCCGCATGTCGCCGAGATGGGTGATGGGCACGCCGACCTTGCCGACCTCGCCGCGCGAGAGGACATGGTCGGGGTCGTAGCCGGTCTGGGTCGGCAGGTCGAAGGCGACGGAGAGGCCGGTCTGGCCCTTGGCGAGATTGGTCCGGTAGAGCTTGTTCGACTCGGCTGCGTCGGAATGGCCGGCATAGGTCCGGAAGATCCAGGGCTTGTCGCGCTGGACCTGATTCCGAAGCGGATCGATCGCGTTCATGGTCGCTCCCTGCCGTGCCGTCTTGATGTGCTCGTGCAATCTCGATTGTTGCACTGCAGCGAAGATAACGCCAGTAGGCCGCGGCGTCGCCTACGACATTGGGAGAAGGCTCGCGCCGGATCGCAGTGGCCGGCTTCGGGACACGCGAGGGTTGCGGCCAGGGCATGCGTGACCGGCCATCCTGTCGATTGACGGTCTTCCGCTCTCCTCCGCAGATTGCGCCCAGCCGCAGGGAGGTCCCTGCGCAACGATCAAGCGACGCACCCGACGCAGCACGCCCTGCCGGCAGGCAGGATGGCGCGTGGCGCTGACGTCGCTGCACTGGAGGAAACCGATGTCGAAAGCGATCATGCTCGCGGCTGCGCTCACGGCTGTCCTGGGGCCCGCTGCCCTGGCGCAAGCGCCGGCCGGCGACCGCTGGACGATCATTCATGCAGGCTCGGTGCTCGCCGTCCCCGGCACGCCGGCCCGGGGCAAGACCAGCATCATCATCAAGAACAGCCTGATCCAGGAGCTGAAGGACGGCTTCGTCGCGGCGGACAGCATCGGCGCGCCGGCGCAGTCGGTGACCGTCGTCGATCTCGGCGACCGCTATGTCTTGCCGGGCCTGATCGACAGCCATGTCCACATCACCTCGGAGCGGGCGCGCGACACCGAGCTCCAGCGCGTCAAGAAGACAGGTGAGAACGTCGCGCTCGACGGCGTCGTCTATGCCAGGCGCACGCTTGATGCCGGCTTCACCACGGTGCGCGATCTCGGCTCGCGCGGGGCGCCGGCGCTCGCCTTGCGTGACGCGATCCGCAAGGGGCAGGTGCCCGGGCCGCGGATCGTCGCGGCCGGACAGTCGATCTCGGCGACCGGCGGCCATTCCGACACCAATGGCTTTGCGCCGGATGTCTTCCCGGAACTTGGCGACAACATCTGCAATGGTCGCGAGCAATGCCGCCATGCGGCGCGCAACCAGATCAAGCGTGGCGCCGACGTGATCAAGATCACCGCGACTGGCGGCGTGCTGAGCAACACGGCGGCCGGTACCGGCAAGCAGATGTTCGACGACGAGATCGAGGGTGTCGTCGAAGCCGCCCATGCCATGGGGCGCAAGGTGGCGGTGCACGCCCATGGCGCCGATGGCGTCAATGCGGCGCTGCGGGCCGGCGTCGACTCGGTCGAGCACGGCACCTATCTCAACGACGAGTCGATCGCGTTGTTCAAGAAGAGCGGCGCCTATCTCGTCCCGACCGTGCTCGCCGGCGCGACCGTGGTGAAAATGGCCGACGAAGAAGGCTTCTTGCCGCCGGCAGTGCGCGACAAGGCACGACAGGTCGGGCCGCTGATGCTCGACATGCTTGGGCGCGCCTATCGCGGCGGCGTCAAGATCGCCTTCGGCACCGATACCGGCGTCAGCGAGCACGGCAACAATGCCGAGGAGTTCGCGCTGATGGTCAAGGCCGGCATACCCGCCGATGTCGCGATCCGGATGGGGACGGTCGACGCCGCCGACCTGCTCGACCTTTCCAAGCAGATCGGCACGCTCGAGCCCGGCAAGGCCGCTGATTTGATCGCGGTCGCCTCCGACCCGACCAAGGACATCTCCGAATTGCAGCGCGTGCTGTTCGTGATGAGCAATGGCCGTGTGCACAAGGCGGCGCCGGCCAAGGTCGTGGCGAAGTAGGCGCGAGCAGCATCAGTCCCGGTCCGCCTCGCGTGCGGACCGGGCGGGCTGCGCTTTCCGGACCTGGGCCGTGCGGGGGACGTTCAGCAGCCGGTTCGAGCTCTGCGTATCCAGGATGACCATGGTCGAGGTCTCGGCGACGCAGGGGATCGCCTGCAAGGCCTCCCTGATGAAGCTGCGCAGCGCCTCGATATCCTTGACCCAGACGCGCAGGAGATAGTCGACATTGCCGGTGACCAGCAGGCATTCGGTGATCTCGGGCTGGTTGCGGATCGCGGTCATGAACTGCTCGGCGGCGTCCGGGCTCTGCTTGGCGAGCTTGACGCTGACCATCACGCAGATGCTGAAGCCCAGCGCCGCCGGGCTGACCCGCGCCGCATAGCCCTCGATGACCCCGGCTTCCTCCAGCCTTTTGATGCGGCGGGCGCACGGCGTCGGCGAAAGGCCGACCGCTTCGGCCAGGTCGAGATTGGAGATGCGGCCATTCTGCTGCAGCGCGGCCAGGATCTTCCGGTCGATGCGATCCAGCTCGATCATGAGCGAATTTCACTCCAGATTTTCTCTTCCTGGGCGATAAGTCGCGCCAATTAGAAGGCATGCTCGATCATTGCACGGATTCACTCGCTTCGAGAGTGCTAAACCTTCACAAGCGGCCGCTTCGGTCGAAACGAGGATGGTGCAGGCGTCATGGTGACATCGGATGCGCGGCGGCCGGCTTTCGCCAGCTGGCTCTCGACCGGCAACAGCATCACCCAGCAGTTCATGGCGATCGGCGGGCGGCCCGACGTCGTCAGCCTCGCCGGCGGCTTGCCGGCGAGCGAGATCTATCCGGTCGAGGCGATCGCTGCGGCGCAGGAGCGGGCGCTGACGCGCTGGGGCACACAGATCCTGGAATATGGCGCAATCGAGGGGCTGCCGGCGCTGCGGGCAGCGATCGCCGAGCGCTTCAGCGCCACGACCGGGCGCCGCTTCGGGCCGGAGAATGTGCTCTTGACGACAGGAGCGATGCAGGGGCTCGACCTCGTCGGCAAGGCGCTGGTTGATCCCGGCGAGCTGATCCTCTCGCAATTCCCGACCTATCTCGGCGCGCTCGACGCCTGGCGCCCGCGTATGCCGCGCTATGAGAGGCTCGACTGGAGCCTGCAGGCGCCCGGGCATGATGCGGCGCTGCGGCAGGCCAAGTTCGTCTATGCCGTGCCGAACTATTCCAACCCGACCGGGGTGCTGGTGCCGCAGGAGCACCGTGCGGCGCTGCTCGACAAGGTCGAGATGGCCGGGACCTGGCTGCTCGAGGACGACCCTTACCTGCCGCTGCAATTCGACGGGCCGGCTGGGCCGAGCCTTCTCGCCCATCATGCGCAGCGCCATCCAAACGGCGCCTATGCCGGGCCGGTGATCTATCTGGGCACGCTGTCGAAGAGCCTGGCGCCGGGCCTGCGCGTCGGCTGGGTCGTGGCCGAGGCCTCGCTGATTTCGACGCTGGCGCTGGCCAAGCAGTCGACCGACATTGCCTCCAGCCTGCTGACGCAGGCGATCGCGCTGGAGATGATCGAGAGCGATTTCGAGGCGCAGCACATCCCGAAGATCGTCGCGACCTATCGCGAGCGCCGGGATGCTCTGTGCGCCGCTGCGGCCGCGCACCTCTCCGACTGGTTCGAGTGGGAGGTGCCGCCGGGTGGCATGTTCGTCTGGATGAGGGCCAAGGACGATGCGATCGACACCGACGCGCTCTATGCCCATGCTCTGGCCGAGAACGTCGCCTTCGTGCCGTCGAGCGTGTTCGATCCCTCAGGTGCGCTGAAGAGCGCGATGCGGGTCAATTTCACCCGCTCGCCCCCGCAGGTGCTGGTCGAGGGCGTGCGCCGACTGGAGCGGGCGGTGCGGCGTCTCCTCGCCGAGCGGCCCGGCCGGGCGGCCTGAACCAACAAGCCTTAAGAACCGAGGAAACGCCGATGCCGACCCGTCTCGCCACGCCTGCCCATCCGCGCCTGCCGCAAGCCCTGATCGACGCTTGGCAGGCGGTGCCGAGCTCGGTGATCGCCGACCAGCTCGGCGGCACCGGTCACGCCGATCCGGCGATCCGGCCGACACGGCCCTTCGCCCCAGGCAAGCGCCTGGTCGGCCAGGCGATCACCGCCTGGTGCGAGCCGGCGGATTACGGGCCGGTGCACCATGCGATCAGCGTTGCCGAGCGCGGCGATGTCGTCGTCGTCGCGGCCGGCGGGCGCAAGGACGCGGCGATGATCGGCGACCTGCTCGGCGGCGCCGCTCGGCGCAAGGGCATTGCCGGCGTCGTGGTCGATGGCGCGGTGCGCGATGTCGGGCCGGTCTCGCAATGGCCGGACTTCGTCTTCTTCTCGCGCTGGATCATGCCGCGCGGCCCGTCCTCGATGGAGCGCGGCATCGTCAACGGGCCGATCGTCTTCGGCGGCGTCGCGGTATCCCCGCACGATCTCGTCATTGGCGACGATGACGGCCTCGTCTTCGTGCCGCATGCACTGGTCGAGGCAAAGCTCGCGCCCTGCCTGGCGCGAGTGAAGGCGGAGGCCGAATGGGAGGTGCTGCTCGCCGGCGGCGCCTCGACGGTCGAGACCTTCAAGGTACCGCCGATGGAGAAGCTCTGAACGAGGTCAGAAGCTCTCGACCCAGGGCCTGAGCTCGACCTCGAGCGACCAGGCGCTGCGCGGCTGCCTGAGCACGTCGAGATAGCTCTGGGCGATGGCGTCCGGGTCGAGCGTGTTGTCACCGGTGTCCGGATGGCGGGTGCTGCGTACGGCGCCGTCGATGACGAAATGCGCGACATGGATGCCCTTCGGCCCGAGTTCGCGGGCGGTGCTCTGGGCGAGGCCGCGCAAGGCGAACTTGCCCATGGCGAAGGGCGCCGACAGCGCGAAGCCCTTGATGCCGGCAGTCGCGCCTGTGAGCAGGATCGCACCGCGGCCATGCGGCAGCATCCGCTTGGCCGCCTGCTGCGTCACCAGGAAGGCGCCATAGGCGGTGACGGCGAGCGCCTGCGCGACTGCAGCGGGATCGAGTTCGGCGATCGGTCCGCGCAGACGGCCGCTGGCATTGTAGATGACGATGTCAGGCTCGCCGATCTCGGCGTCCGCCGCCTCGAACAGGCTGGCGACCGCGGCTGGATCGGCGGCATCGACCTGGAAGGTCGCGGCGCTGGTCTCGGCTGCGAGCGCTGCGAGCTTGTCGGTGTTGCGGGCGGCGAGGCCGACCTTGACGCCTTGCGTCGCCAGGGCTCGCGCAACCGAGGCGCTGATGCCTGAACCGGCGCCGACGATCAGGGCGCTGCGATAGGGCAGGGAGGTCATCGCGAGGTCTCCGTTCAGGCTGCTGCAGGCACGGGCTTGGCCTCGCCGCCCCGCATCATGATGCAGAAGCCGGCGGCGAAGAGGCAGAGCGCGCCAGCGATGAAGAAGGCCGGCAGGTAGCTGTCATAGACGGTGCGGCTGAAGCCCGCGCCATAGGCGGCGAAGGCGGCGCCGAGCTGGTGGCCGGTGAAGACCCAGCCGAAGACCAATGTCGCCTTCTCGCCGAAGCGGTCGGCGGCGATCTTGATCGTCGGCGGCACGGTCGCGACCCAGTCGAGCCCGTAGAAGATCGCGAAGATCGAGAGGCCGTAGAAGGAGAAGTCGGTGAAGGGCAGGAAGAGCAGCGAGAGCCCGCGCAGACCGTAATACCAGAACAGCAGCCAGCGGCTGTCATAGCGGTCCGAGAGCCAGCCGGAGCCGACCGTGCCGAGGAAGTCGAAGATGCCGATCACCGCGAGCACGCTCGCAGCCGTCACCGCCGCCATGCCGTAGTCGCCGCAGAGCGAGACGAAATGGGTCTGCACCAGGCCGTTGGTGCTGGCGCCGCAGACGAAGAAGGTACCGAACAGGATCCAGAAAGTGCTGGTCCTGGCCGCGTCGCGCAACGCGACGAGCGGCGAAGCGAGCATCGCTCCGAGGCTGGCAGCTTGAGCCGGGGCCGGCACGATCTGCGTTGCGCCATAGGGGGCAAGCCCGACATCGACCGGCCGGTCGCGCATCAGAGCGAGGATGCCGATTGCCGCGAGCGCGATCATGCCGAGCACGAAGGTCATGGCCGCGCGCCAGCCGACCTGTTCTGTCAGGGCAGCGAGCAGCGGCAGGAAGACGAGCTGGCCGGTCGCGGTGCTGGCGGTGAGCAGGCCGACGACGAGGCCACGACGCTGTACGAACCAGCGGGTCGCGACGGTGGCGCCGAGCACCATGGCAGTGAGGCCGGTGCCGAAGCCGAGCACGAAACCCCAGAGCAGCACCAGCTGCCAGAGCTGCGTCATGAAGAAGGAGCCGATGATGCTCGCCGCGATCAGGCTGAGCGCCACCAGGGCGACGGGGCGGACGCCGAAGCGGTTCATGAAGGCGGCAGCAAAGGGCGCCATCAGCCCGAACAGCAGCAGCCGGACCGCCAGCGCCGAGGAGATCTCGGAGGTCGCCCAGCCGAATTCCTTCTGCAGTGGCAGGAGCAGCACGCCCGGCGCGCCGACGGCCCCGGCGGTGACCAGCATGGTGAGGAAGGTCACTGCCGCGACGGCCCAGCCATAATGGATGCCGCGCCGGGCGAAGGCGGCGGCGAGGCCGACGGGTTGAACTGGTTCTGCGAGATCTGTCGGCATGAGTGGCCCCCTTTTGCGGGTATATGCCCGCATATCCATGGGAAAATCAGAGTGAATCGAGCGCGACATGAAGCTGTCGCATGAATTCGACGCCGAGGCGGTCGTCGAGGGACTTCTGGGCGCCATCCCAGAGGGGCGCGCCGTCTTCCAGAACCTTGTGGCCGGCCTCGGTCAGTGTGACCGTGGCTTCGCGCTGGTCCTCGCCGCGGCCGAGTTCGACCAGGCCCATCTTCTCGAGCACGCGGACATTGCGGCCGACGGTCGAGCGGTCGAGTTCGACACGGCGGCCGAGCGCAGTCAGCGTCACCGGCTCGACCCGCGCGATCGAGCGCATAAGGCTGAACTGCGCGATGTTGACCCCGACCGGAGCGATCGTCTCGTCATAGAAGGCGATCATCCGGCGCGAGGCCGAGCGCAGGGTCGTGCAGATGCAGGGAACCGACATGGGTTGCGGGTATATGCCCGCGATGAAGGGAATGCAAGAGGCCACTGTCAGTTGTCGGGCCTATTGAGCTCAACGTCCGTCTCGCCCTTGTGGCGAGCATCCACGTCTTGAACACGGCCTTCGATCTGTGAGGTGAAGACGTGGATGGTCGGGACAAGCCCGACCATGACGGGTAGGCCGGTGCCGGCGCTAATTCCGTCCTTCCGGCAGACGCGGCAGGGGCAGGAACTCGACGCCTTCCTCATGCAGCATCTCGGCGTCTTCAGGCGTCGCTTCGCCATAGATGGCGCGGCTTTCGCTCTCGCCATGATGGATCTTCAGCGCCTCTTCGGCGAAGCGCTTGCCGACGGGTTCGGCATTCGCCGCGACATGCTCGTGCAGCGCCGTCAGCATGGCGCGAAACGCCATCTCCTTCTCGCCCATCAGCGCGGCCGGCTGGGCTACGGGGGCAGGGGAGGGAGCGGGAGTGGACGGTGGTGCAGCCGTCTCCGGCGCCGGCTCGGCCGGCCGCGGGCCGCGATCGGTCCGCGCAACGGCGGGCGCCATCACGGCACGCTCGACTTTGGCGCTGTCGCAGACCGGGCAGGTGACGAAGCCGCGCTTCGCCTGCTCGTCGAAGCTGCCGGAACTCGCGAACCAGCTCTCGAACTCGTGGGCGTTGTCGCAGATCAGGGTGTAACGGATCATGTCAACTCAAAAGGCCTGCCGGAACGGCTGCAGATAGGGGCGCCGCCGTTCCGCGACAAGTTTAACGCTCACTCGGCCGCGTCGAGCTGCGGCGCTTCGCCCTTGCGGGTCTCGACAGCGAAGGAACGGGTATGGCGCAAGGTCGGGATGCGCTGGCGAGCGTCCGCGACCAGCGCAACGTCGATTTCCGCCATGATCAGCCCGGGCTCGTTGCCGGCCTCGGCCAGGATGCGGCCCCAAGGATCGACGATGATCGAATGGCCATAGCTCTCGCGGCCGTCTTCATGCAGGCCGCCCTGCGCCGCCGAGATCATGAAGGCGCCGTTCTCGATGGCGCGGGCCCGCTGCAGCACTTGCCAATGCGCCTCGCCGGTCTGGCGGGTGAAGCAGGCCGGCGCGGTCAGCATGAAGGCGCCGGCATCGGCCTCGGCGCGGTAGAGATAGGGGAAGCGGACATCGTAGCAGATCGACATCCCGACCAGCCCCCAGGGCGTTTCCACCAGGGTCGCCCGATCGCCGCCGGAGAAGGTGTTGGATTCGCGCCAGGTCTCGCCATTGGGCAGGTCGACGTCGAAGAGATGGATCTTGTCGTAGCGTGCGACGATCTCGCCTGCGGGATCGATCATATAGGCGCGGTTGGCGATCTTCTCGTCGGCCCTGACCGAAAGCGAGCCGATCTGCAGCCAGACCTTGGTCTCGCGCGCCGCCTGCCGCAGCCCGGCCAGCACCTCGTGCTCACCCTCGCTCTGGCTGATCTCGCGCAAGCGCTTGGTGTCGCGCTCGCAGAGATTGGTGACCTCGGGCGTCTGGACGAAGTTCGCCCCGGCCGCCGCCGCCTCGCGGATCAGGCGCACGGCGTCATCGCGATTGCGCTCTGGATCGCGCGTCGAACGCATCTGGACGCAGGCGGCGATGAAGCGTGGCGCGGTCATCGGCTGACCTCCTTCAGGCGGCCTTCAGCAGCGGATCGAGCTCGCCGCGCGAATCGAGCGCATGCAGATCATCGGAGCCGCCGACATGGCGCTCGCCGATGAAGATCTGCGGCACGGAAGTGCGCCCGCCGGCCTTCGCCGTCATTTCCTGGCGCAGCTCCGGCTTGCCGTCGACGCCGATCTCCTCGAAGGCGACGCCCTTCTTGGTCAGAAGCGCCTTGGCGGCATGGCAATAGGGGCACCAGCCCGTGGTGTAGATCGTGACCTGCGGCATCAGCCTATCCTGAAAGAATGCTTCACCCCGCAATATAGGGAGCCGTCACGCTTCCGTCACGACCCGGGCGAAGGTCAGCACATCGACCGCATTCGCTCCGCCGCGCAGCAAGGCGCGCGAGGCGGCATTGACGGTCGAGCCAGTGGTCAGGACGTCGTCGACGAGCAGGATGCGCCTTCCCTCGACGAGTGAGCGCATGGCTGGCAGGACCTTGAAGGCGCCCTGCAGATTGTCGGCGCGTTGCGCCCTGGTCAGCCCGACCTGCTGCCTGGTGCGCTTGACGCGGGCGAGCGCCTGCGACGCGCAAGGGCGCCCCGATTGCCTGGCGATCGCCACCCCTAGTGCAGCCGCCTGGTTGAAGCGCCGCGTCCACAAGCGGAAGCGATGCAGCGGCACCGGCACGATCAGGTCGGCATCCATGATCAGCTCGCGGCCAGCCTGCGCCATCATCCGCCCGAGCATCAGAGAGAGCTCGGTGCGGTCGCCATATTTCAGCCGGTGCACCAGCTCGCGCGCCGTGCCGTCGAAGCGGCAGGCGGCGCGGGCCCTTGCGAAGACCGGCGGATCGGCGATCGCCGCTGGCGAGATCAGTCCCGGGCCGAGATCGACTTCGAAGGGCGTGCCGAGCCGCTCGCAATAGGGACGCTCGATCAGGCCGAGCCCGGCCCAGCACTGGGCGCACAGGCCCTGCGCCTCGCTCGTGGCAGCCCGGCAGCCGACGCATGCAGGCGGATAAACCAGGCCGACGGCGCTGCCGACGCCTGCTCGCAGCCAGCTGCGCCCGCGTTGCAGCCAATGCGTGGAGAGGGTTTTTCCAGCCTCTTCGGGATTTTCGGAAAGGCTCATGCGCGCGGGAGGCCGGAAAGAGAGTGTCTTCGCTTTCTCGCGAGCGGGGCAGGGCGGCCCCTGCCAATCCCTGCCACGTCGCCTATCTTCCCTGCGACGGCTCCGGCCCGCATGACGGTGCTCGGCGCCATGGATGCCTCCCCCGGCCTAGCGGCCGCTTCGCGACAAGGATCGCCACGATGAGTCATGCCTCCCCCGCCAAGCTGTTCACGCCGTTCCGCCTCGGCAATCTCGAGTTGAAGAACCGCGTCGTGATGGCGCCTTTGACCCGCAACCGCGCCAACAAGCACGATGATGCGCCGAACGCGCTCAATGTCGAGTACTACCGCCAGCGCGCCGGCGCCGGGCTGATCATCACCGAGGCGACGCAGATCTCGCAGCAGGGCCAGGGCTATATCTGGACGCCGGGCATCTATCGCGACGCGCAGGTCGCCGGCTGGAAGGCCGTCACCGATGGCGTGCACGAGGCTGGCGGGCTGATCTTCGCGCAGCTCTGGCATGTCGGGCGCGTCAGCCATGTCTCGCTGCAGCCTGGCAACCAGGCGCCGGTCGCACCCTCGGCCGTGCTGGCCAAGACCAAGACCTATATCGAGAGCGGCTTCGCCGAGGTGTCCGAGCCACGCGCGCTCGGTCTCGACGAGATTCCGGGCATCGTCGCCGATTTCGTCAGGGCGGCAGAGAACGCCAAGGCAGCCGGCTTCGACGGCATCGAACTGCACGGCGCCCATGGCTACCTGCTCGACCAGTTCCTGCGCGACGGCTCGAACCAGCGCCAGGACGCCTATGGCGGATCGATCGAGAACCGCGTCCGCCTGACGCTGGAGGTGGTCGATGCGGTGAGCAAGGTGTTCGCGAAGGAGCGTATCGGCATCCGCATCTCGCCGGTGAGCCCGGCCAATGACGTCCGCGATTCCGATCCGCAGGCGCTGTTCGGCCATCTCGTCGGCGAACTCGACAAGCGCGGCATCGCCTTCATCCACGTCGTCGAAGGGGCAACGCGCGATGCGCGCGACTATCTGCCTTTCGACTACCAGGCTCTGCGCCGTGCGTTCAGTGGTGCCTACATCGCCAATAACGGCTTCACGCGCGAGCTCGCGATCGAGACGGTAGAGCAGGGCGAGGCGGACCTGATCGCCTTCGGCCGGCTCTTCATTGCCAATCCCGACCTGCCGGAGCGGCTGAAGCTGGACGCTCCGCTCAACACGCCGGATGTCGCGACCTTCTATGGCGGCGACGCCAAGGGCTACACCGACTATCCGGCGCTGGTTCCGGCGCAGGGCGCGCAAGCGGCGGAGTAGGGGGAGGGCGATCATCTGCGGGCGAGGTCTTTGCCCGTCCGCAGGTTTTTCGTCTTCGGCTGCACGGAGGGGCTTGCGGCGCGAGCCGGCGCCGATTATACGGACGGCCTTGCCGCGCTGCTCCCATCGTCTAGCGGTCAGGACGTCGCCCTCTCACGGCGAAAACTGGGGTTCGATTCCCCATGGGAGCGCCAACAATATCAAGCGTTAAGGCTTGATTCCGGCAAGAAGCCACATAACGGTACTACATGGCCATGGCGTTCGACGCCCCGTCGTTACGCTTGGCGGTTCGCGGACTCGCGCTCCTGCCTGGCCGGGCGTCAGCCAGGCGTTGAACAGGCTGATGGCAATGCCGTGGTTGCCGATGCAGCAGAACAGCACGATCGCCGGGAACAGCAGCCTGTAAGATATCCTCAGCATCGAGGCCCACAGGCCGATCCGCGGCAGGCTGATCACCAGCAGCATGAGGTTACCGGTTGATCACGACAGACGCTGCGCCGATCGGCCCTGGATTGGAGAGAAGCGGGCAATGGTGTAAGCGTGATGCGAGAGGTTGTGCGGCTTGGCCGCCCGCCCGGCGGAAAGGTCGCCTCTGAATTCGAAGGAGAACCTTCGATGCGGTGCCGGATCTTGCTGGTCTCACTGATGTTCGCGGCCTTGTCCCATCCAGCCAAAGCGGTCGGCGATCCCGCCGCGGGCGAGAAGATTTTCCAGAGGTGCCGTGCCTGCCACCAGATCGGGGAGACGGCCCGGAACGCCGTCGGACCGAAGCTGAATGGTCTTCTCGGTCGGCCGGCGGGGTCGATCGAGGGCTACAGCTATTCGCCTGCCAACAAGAACTCCGGCATCACATGGGACGAGCCCACGTTCCGGGATTACATCAAGGGGCCGCAGGTCAAGATTCCGAATACCAAGATGGTGTTCCCAGGTCTCAAATCGGATCAGGAAATCGACGACATCGTTGCTTTTCTCAAGCAGTTCGATGCTGATGGCAAGAAGAAGTAGCCGGTCCGATTTCCGATTCAGCCTCGTCAAAGCTGGACTCGGAGATCGGTTCGATTGACAACTCGCTCGTGCAGAGCGACAACATAACAGCAACTTTGGATCGTCGGCTCGAATGCCTGCGGTCCGGCTGAGGGTTTGTGCGTCAAATGCTGGCGCGTAGTCGTCCAGGCGGACCAAAGGTTCGGCGATGGCGAGCAGGAAGCAAGACTTCAAGCCTTACGACGCGCTCGACAGAGCCAGCGCCCTGCGGTTGCCGTGCGCTTTCGATCTCATTCGTCTCGTTCGCTTCAGACCGCGGGTCCGCTCCGCTTCGGACCGCGCCATGTTTTCCTCGGCGAAAGTGAGTTTGTCGATGTAGCGCAGCGGCGCGCGAGCGCGCTGCGGCATTGTCTGGTTTCTGGCCTGCTTCCTGTTCGTCGCCGCCCTCGGCAAGGATGAAATAGGGATGGGTGTCGCAATCGTCCTGGCCCTGGTCGTGATCGGCTCGGTGGTGTTCCACTTCCTGAGCCCGTGGTGGTGGACGCCGATCGCCTCCAATTGGGGCTATATCGACGACACCATCATCATCACCTTCTGGATCACCGGCTTCGTCTTCGCCGCCGTCGTGCTGTTCATGGCCTATTGCCTCTTCCGGTTCCGCCACCGGGAGGGCAATCGCGCCGCCTACGAGCCGGAGAACAAGCGGCTCGAATGGTGGCTCGCGATCGGCACCGGCGTCGGCGTCGCCGCCATGCTCGCGCCCGGCCTCGTCGTCTGGCACCAGTTCGTCACGGTGCCGAAGGATGCCACCACGGTCGAGGTGATCGGCCAGCAATGGCAATGGGCCTACCGGCTGCCGGGCGCGGACGGCAAGCTTGGCGCCTCCGATGTCGCTCATATCACCCCGGAGAACCCGCTCGGCGTCGATCCGAAGGATCCGAACGGGCAGGACGACGTCGTCATCCAGGGCGACAATCTCCATCTCCAGCTCGGCAAGCCGGTCAAGATGCTGCTGCGCGCAGTCGATGTCGTGCACGATTTTTACGTGCCGGAGTTCCGCGCCAAGATGGACATGATCCCCGGCAGCGTCACCTATTACTGGTTCACGCCGACGCTCGCCGGCACCTTCGATGTGCTGTGCGCCGAACTCTGCGGCACCGGCCACACCTTCATGCGCGGCAATGTCGTGGTCGAGCCCGAGGGCCAGTACCAGGCCTGGCTGCAGCAGCAGAAGACCTTCGCCCAGCTTCAGGCGCCCGCGAGGGCGCAGGCCAGGAACTAGGCGAGGAACCCGGGATGGATACGGGGCGAGCCCCGGAACAGGGGATTTCGTCCTGCGAGGAGTAGGAGATGGTCCAATGGTCGACGTGACGCACGGCGCCGCCGGACCGCTATCGGCGGCCGAGGTCGAGGATGTCGAGCTCTATCACCCGAAGAGCTGGATCACGACATATGTCTTCTCCCAGGACGCCAAGATCATCGCCATTCAGTATTCGACGGTGGCGCTGTCGATCGGCCTGGTTGCTCTCGTGCTGTCCTGGCTGATGCGATTGCAGCTCGGCTTCCCCGGCGTCTTCTCCTTCATCGACCCGGATCGCTACTACCAGTTCATCACCATGCACGGGATGATCATGGTGATCTACCTGCTGACCGCCCTGTTCCTCGGCGGCTTCGGCAACTACCTGATCCCGTTGATGCTCGGCGCGCGGGACATGGTGTTCCCCTATGTCAACATGCTGAGCTTCTGGATCTATTTCCTTGCCGTGCTGGTGCTCGTCGCCGGCTTCTTCCTGCCGGGCGGGCCGACGGGAGCGGGCTGGACCCTCTATCCGCCGCAGGCGATCCTCGCCAACACGCCCGGCCAGCAATGGGGCATCATCGTGATGCTCGTCTCGCTGATCCTCTTCATCATCGGCTTCACCATGGGCGGGCTGAACTACGTGGTGACGGTGCTGCAGGGGCGCACCCGGGGCATGACGCTGATGCGCATGCCGCTGACGATCTGGGGCATCTTCACCGCGACCGTGATGGCGCTGCTCGCCTTTCCCGCGCTCTTCGTCGGCGCCGTGATGATGCTGCTCGACCGGCTGATCGGCACGAGCTTCTTCATGCCGGCCATCGTCACGATGGGAGAGCGGTTGGCCCACAAGGGCGGCAGCCCGATCCTGTTCCAGCATCTGTTCTGGTTCTTCGGCCATCCCGAGGTCTACATCGTCGCGCTGCCGGCCTTCGGCATCGTCTCCGACCTGATCAGCACCCATGCGCGCAAGAACATCTTCGGCTACCGGATGATGGTCTGGGCGCTGGTGGCGATCGGCGCACTCAGCTTCGTCGTCTGGGCCCACCACATGTATGTCAGCGGCATGCACCCGGCGTTCGGCTTCTTCTTCGCCACCACGACGCTGATCATCGCCATCCCGACCGCGATCAAGGTCTACAACTGGGTGCTGACGCTCTGGCGTGGCGACATCCACTTCACCGTGCCGATGCTGTTCGCGCTCGGCTTCATCGTCACCTTCGTCAATGGCGGACTCACCGGCCTGTTCCTCGGCAATGTCGTCGTCGACGTGCCGCTCTCCGACACGATGTTCGTCGTCGCCCATTTCCACATGGTGATGGGCGTCGCGCCGATCATGGTGATCTTCGGAGCGATCTATCACTGGTATCCCAAGGTCAGCGGCCGGATGCTCGACGACACGCTCGGGAAGCTGCATTTCTGGGTGACTTTCCTCGGGGCCTATCTGATCTTCTTCCCGATGCACTATATCGGGCTGATGGGGGTGCCGCGCCGCTATCACGAGATCGGCGCGATGGCCTTCATCCCGCCTTCGGTGGCGACGCTGAACGCCTTCATCTCGGTCGTCGCCCTGACCGTCGGCGCAGCCCAGCTCGTCTTCCTGTTCAATCTCGTCTGGAGCCTCAGGCACGGCCGGGAGGCAGGCGGCAATCCCTGGCACGCGACTACGCTGGAATGGCAGACGCCGCAGACGCCGCCGCCGCATGGCAACTGGGGCAAGAGCCTGCCGGTCGTCTACCGCTGGGCCTATGACTACAGCGTGCCCGGCGCCGTACAGGATTTCCTGCCGCAGAACCAGCCGCCGGTTCCGCGGGGCGCTTGAGGAGATGCCGCGATGGGCGTGGTCCTCGTCTTCCTGGCGGTCTTGGCAGCCTTCGCTGGCTGGTGGCTCTCGCGCCAACGGTTGACGGCCAAGCCCTGGCTCGAAGTCGGTGTGATCGGCGAGGCCCCGGAGCCGTCTTCGCCGACGACCGCGAAGCTCGGCCTCGGCACTTTCCTCGTCGTCGCCGGCTCACTCTTCGCGCTGCTCGTCAGCGCCTATGCGATGCGCATGGGCATGCCGGACTGGCGCGCGCTGCCGATGCCGGCCGTGCTCTGGTTCAGCACCGGGCTGCTGATGCTCGCGAGCCTTGCCCTGCACATGGCGGTGATCGCGGCGCGCTGCGACGAGCTCGGCCATCTCCGCTCCAGCCTGCTTGCCGCCGGGATGTGCTCGCTCGCCTTCCTCACGGCCCAGATGCTGGCCTGGCGCGAACTCGCCGCCGCCGGCTATTTTGCCGCCGCCAATCCCGCCAGCGCCTTCTTCTATCTGGTCACGGCGATCCACGGCGCGCACATGCTGGGCGGGCTCGTGGCGCTCGCCCGAACCTCCGCCAGAGCGTTCGCCGCCCCGAGGGACATCGCCGCGACGGCGATGGGCGAGCTGACCGTCGGCGTCGAGCTCTGTGCCATCTACTGGCATTTCCTGCTGCTGGTCTGGCTCGTCCTGTTCAGCCTGCTGATGCGCTGGACCGACGATCTCGTCGCGATCTGCCGCGGATTGTTGAGCTAGCGAGGAGAGGCCGATGAACGAGCTCGCGCCGAACACCGCACCTGCCAAGGTCGGCCGCGCGCCCGGCTGGCAGGGGATCGTGGCGGATTGGTCGTCCGATCAGCGGGCCTTCAAGAACGTCTCCTGGGGGAAGGCCATGATGTGGATCTTCCTGCTCAGCGACACCTTCATCTTCGGGTCCTTCCTTATCTCCTACATGACGGTGAGGATGTCGACGACCGTGCCCTGGCCCAATCCGAGCGAGGTCTTCGCACTCGAGATCGGCGGCCACCACATCCCGTTGATCCTGATCGCCATCATGACCTTCGTCCTGATCAGCAGCAGCGGCACGATGGCGATGGCGGTCAATTTCGGCTATCGCCGCGACCGCGCGAAGACCGCGATCCTGATGCTGCTGACCGCGCTGCTCGGCGCGACCTTCGTCGGCATGCAGGCCTTCGAATGGTCGAAGCTGATCGCGGAAGGCGTCCGGCCATGGGGCAATCCCTGGGGGGCGGAGCAGTTCGGCTCCAGCTTCTTCATGATCACCGGCTTCCACGGCACCCATGTCACGATCGGCGTGATCTTCCTGATCATCATCGCCCGCAAGGTCTGGCGCGGCGATTTCGACCAGGAGAGGCGCGGCTTCTTCACGAGCCGGAAGGGGCGCTACGAGATCGTCGAGATCACCGGCCTCTACTGGCACTTCGTCGATCTCGTCTGGGTGTTCATCTTCGCGCTGTTCTATCTCTGGTGAGGGATCGACATGGCACAGGCCCCCGCTCATACCGACGCCCAGCAGCATCCGATCAAGCTCTATCTCGTGGTCTGGGGCTGGCTGTTCATCCTCAGCGCCTGCTCCTACCTGGTCGATTATTTCGGTCTCGTCGGTTACCTGCGCTGGTCGCTGATCCTGATTTTCATGATGCTGAAGGCAGGCCTGATCGTCGCGGTCTTCATGCACATGGCCTGGGAGCGATTGGCCCTGGCCTATGCGATCCTCACTCCGCCGCTCGCGCTCCTGGTCTTCGTCGGCATCATGGTCTTTGAATCGAACTACACGCTCTTCACCCGGCTGGCGTTCTTCGTCGCCGGTTCGTGACAGGCGAGCCGGAGGCTCTCGATCCGGTCAAGGGAGGCGCTCATGAGAACCTATTACCTGTTCCAGGCGGTGAACTCCCCCGACCTGCGCGGCTTCGCCGAGGAACCCGCCGGCGCCATCCTGCCCGCGGATCTCGGACCGTGGAAGCTGGCGCGGCAGATCCGACCGAACGACGAATGGACCCTCGCCATCAGCCGGGCGGTCGTGGCGGCCGGCCTCATTGAGAACGGCTTTTATCTCTGGGGGCCCGCTAAGCAATCGGCGGCATCACATCTGATCATCGAAAGCGATCGCGTCGAAGGGACCGCTGTCTTCGACCGCAAGCACGAACGGATCGGCACCATCAAGCGGTTGCTGATCGAGAAGGTCAGTGGCCGCGTTTCCTTCGTCGACGTGACGTTCGGGGGATTCCTCGGCATCGGCAGCCATCATCTGACGCTCCCATGGGAAAAGCTCGCCTATGACAAGGAGCTCGAGGGCTACCGCACCGACATCACCGAGGCACAGATCCGGGGCGCCGCAACTCTCTATGGCGAGGAGGGCGTTCTGCCGGACCAGGAGCGCCAGCAGGAAATGAGGGACTACTGGAACAACCTTCCCGAATGAGCGATCCGGGCGCGCTCTTCAGTCCGACGCGCGCGCTTCCATCAGCTTGACGACCACCGTCAGCAGGCGGTTTGCCGGCGTCGCGATGCCGAGCCTTTCGCCGGTCCGGACGATGTAGCCGTTGAGATGGTCGATCTCGGTGCGCTTGCCCCTGGCCAGGTCCTGTGCAGTCGAGGAGAGCTGATCGGGCATGGTGGCGGCGAGGCCGAGCACCTTCGTGAGCAGACCGTCCTCGATCCGCACATCGCAGGCGCGCGCCACGGCAAGGCATTCCTCGACGATGTCCTTCATGGCGGCGGGGATGCCGTCCACGCGTATCATCCGCCCGTAAGGGAGCTGGGGGATGGCCGAGAGCGCATTGTAGGCGCAGTTCACGATCAGCTTGGTCCAGAGGTCCTCGATGACGTGGTTGGATATCTCGGCCTTGACCCCGGCCAACCCGAACATCCCGGCGAGCGCCGGGCTCGCTTCGCCGGGGCCGATGACCAACTCGCCGCGGCCATGATGCCGGACATGTCCTGGCCGCGGCATCTCGGTCGCGACATAGACGGCGGTCGGGATCACCGGCCTTCCCACGACTTGCTGCAGGCGTTCGGCGTTGTCGACGCCGTTCTGCAGGCTGAGAATCGCAGCGCCGGCTTCGAGATGAGGCGCCATTTCCCGGCCCGCCGCAGCAGTATCGCCCGATTTGACGCAGAACAGGACGATGTCCGCACCGCTCACGCCGGAAGGGTCGGCAGTTGCCGTGACTGCAAGCGCCTCGGTGAAGGCCGCTGTTTCCAGGACGAGGCCGTGCTCCCGGATCGCCTTCACATGCTGCGGCCGGGCGATGAGCGTGACCGCATGACCGGCCCGCGCCAGCATGGCGCCGTAGTAGCAGCCGACGGCGCCGGCCCCCATCACAGCGATCTTCATCGCTTCGCCTCCTGTCTGGACGATGGCAGCCCGGCGCCTGCCCGCGGCGGCCAGAGAAACCGGTCGTCCAGTTCACCCGGGTCCGGGCAGCCGAGATGGATGAGCGTGTTGACGAACTCGTCGCGCAGCATGTCGATGATCGCCCTCGGGCCGTCCGACAGACCCAGGGCCGCGACGGCGAAGAGGAAGGGGCGCCCGAGCAGGACGAAGTCGGCGCCGCGCGCCAGGCTGCGGGCGATATCGTCGCCGGACCTGACGCCGCTGTCCAAGATGATGGCCAGGCTGTCGCTGCAGGCGTCGCGGATTGCCGGCAGGACCTCGATCGGCGCGGGAGCCGCATCGAGCTGGCGCCCGCCATGGTTGGAGACGACGATGCCGTTCGCGCCCAGCCGCGCGGCCGCCCGCGCGTCTTCAGGGTTGAGGATGCCCTTGATGACGAGGTGATGGGGCCAGGCCTTGCGGATGCCCTCGATCCTGCGCCAATCCAATCCGGGGCAGGAGAGCTGTCGCGAGACGAATTCGGCATGCTTCAGCCCGCTCATCGCGCCTTTGTCGTCGCTGAAGTTCGCCATGCCCGGACGCGCGCCGAAAACGGCTCTCGCCAGCCAGGCCGGATGGCGCCCGACATCGAGGATCGTGCGCAGCGAGGGACGCAGCGGAATGGCCAGGCCATTGGCCAGGTCCCTGACGCGCTTGGCCGGAACGGGAATGTCCACGGTGACCACCAGCGTCGTGACGCCTGCCTTCAACGCCCGCTCGATCAAGGCGGCCGCCATGCCTTCGTCTGAACCGGGATAGAGCTGGAACCAGAGATTGTCCGGCGCGATGTCGCGGATCGTCTCGATCGCGGTCGTCGCGGCCGTCGACAGGACATAGGGGATGTTCCGCTCCTTCGCGGCCCGGGCGAGGGCACGGTCGGTTCCGGGGCGGATCAGATCGGCGAACCCCATCGGCGCGACGCCGAAGGGCGCCGCATAGCGGCGGCCGAAGATCGTCACCTGCGACGTCGCGGCCGAACAATCGCGCAGAGCCTGCGGCAGCAGGGCGATCTCCGCGAAATGCGCGCGGTTGCGCGCCAGCGCGATCTCGGACCCCGCGCCACCCTCGATGAAGTCGAAGATCGCCCGCGGCAGCCGTTTGCGCGCGATTTCGGCCATCTGGCCGGTTGTGAAGACCTCCTTGGTCGGCACCGCCTCGTCCCTCTGCTCCGCAGCGTGGTAGCCCGTCCTCGGGCGAGAAGCCCGCGAAGGACGGATGCGCAAGCCAGACACATCACGAATGCAGGAAGGCCGGAAGGGGCCGGGTCGCGTCGTCGACCGGCCTTACGGTCACGGGCCGGGAGGCAAGGGTGCTCCAGCCGGCGACGGGAGGCTCCCGATGGTCTCGCCAAGGCGCCGTCCTTTCGCCCACGGCCGAAGCGCGCCCGCATGCGATAAAGACATCAATTTCAATGCGTTCGACGCTGGTCGACTAGGGCGCGACAGCCGCAGCCCATGGGTGGTTGGGATGCGTCATCCCGACGAAGCCTCGATCGTCTTCGCGCTGCACAGCCGTCGGAATGGAAAAGTGCACGGGATAGAGCGCGTCCTCGACGATTTCGACGGGGAACTCGCGGCCGACCGCGGCCGCCGTTTCCGCTTCGGCCCTGGCATCGATCTTGATCAGGGGCGTCGACGCGTCGATGCGGGGACGGTGGAACGCCTGCTCGAGAGACAGCCCGAAATCGGCGAGGCTGGAAACGAGCTGCAGCACGGTCGGGAAGATGGTCCGGCCGCCCGCTGCTCCGATCGCCAGCTCCGGCCTGCCGTGCCGGCTCAGGATGAGCGGACACATATTGGCGAGCGGCTTGGCGCCGGCGGCGATGCTGTTGGGCTGGCCTGGACGTGGGTCGAACCACATCATGCCGTTGTTCATCAGCAACTGGACCGAAGGCAGGGTCACCTGCGCGCCGAAGCGGGAGAGCAGCGTGTTGGTGAGCGCGACCATCGTCCCGTCGCGATCGACAACACTGACATGAGAGGTGCAGCTCGCATGTCCCGCCGCATGGCCCATGCCCGTCAGGCGTTCCGCATAGGTCTCGCGGATGGCGCGCGCATAGAGCAAGGCGGCATCGGCTGGCGACGTCGCCGGTCCAAGCGAACCATCTTCGAGACGCTGCGCTGCCGCGAGCCAGCTCGGCCCGGCTGACAGTCCCGGCATGGCCGCGACATCGAAATCGCGGTAGCGCCCGCGCAAGGGCGCTCGCCAGGTCACGTCATAGGCGGCAAGGTCGGAAGCGCGGATCGGCGAGCCGCCCGCCTGCAGATCGGTCGCGACGCGCCGCGCCGTCTCGCCTTCGTAGAAGTCGCGCGGACCGGCCGCCGCCAGCCGCTCCAGCATCTCCGCCTTGCGCGGCATCGGCTTGCGACGCTTGCCCGTTAGACCGCCGGCCCGCGGCGCGGCGCCATCGTCCAGCAGCATGTCGGCGCTCGCCGGATCCCGCGCGAGCGCGGTGGATTCGAGACCGATGCACAAGGCGGCGAACCAGTCGATCTCCAGCCCGCGCCGCGCATGCTCGATCGCCGGCTGCACGGCTTCGGCGAACGAGATCGTGCCATAGCGCTCAAGTGCCGCGGCAAAGCCCGCCACGGCGCCGGGCACGCAGATCGCGCTGAAGCCGGTGATGTTCCGATCGGCCTTCACCGCCGGCCATTGAAACCAGTTGCCGACCGCCCCCTCGACCAGGGGATAGTCCGCCGGATCGAGCCCGGCGGCGGAACGCACCCCGAAATCGAGCGTGTCGATCGCGCCGGAGCGGCCATCGGCGCGAATGAGGAAGCCGCCGCCGCCAACGCCCGACAGCCAGGGCTCGACGATGCTGAGGGTCAGTGCGGTCGTGATCGCGGCGTCGATGGCGTTGCCGCCACGCTTCAGCACGGCGGCTCCGGCTTCCGCCGCATGCCGGTTCTGTGCCGCGACCAGCCCGTGGCGGGAGCGCACGGCCGGGCGATGGACCGAGAAGGTCTGCATCAGCGGCCGTCCCTGAAGCGCCGCGGGGCACTTGGCTCCGGCTTTCTCGAGGCGACGGCGAAGCGGTCACGGTTGGGCGAAGCGGCGTGATGGGCCGCCACCTCGCCGACGGTGGCGATCCAGACATCCGGCGTCGCCCTGACGGCGTCGAGCAGGCGTTCCAGCATGCGGATGCGCCCGGCGCGGCCGGAAATCCAGTCATGGACGGTCAGCATCAACAGCCCGCCCTCGCGGGCGAGCACGGACCATTCGTCGAGCCAGGCGTCGAGCACGCCGTTCTGGGCGGCCGGATGCCAGCGATCGGCACCGCCGCCGGTGAACTTGAAGTAGACCGCATCGTCCACCGCCCATTGCACCGGCACCTCGGTGACGCCGTCGATCGTGTAGGGGTGGTCGAAGCCCATCAGCGAGGAATCATAGAGGCCGCGCGCCGCGAGTTCGGCGAGCATCTCCGGTGTCATCTCCCAGGCTGGTGAGCGGAAGCCCTGCGGCACGACATCGGCCTGTGCCTTGAACAGCGCCAGCGACGCGTCGAGTGCGCGAACGAATTCTGCCGTCGGCGTGTCGGCGACGATCTCATGGAAATAGCCGTGCAGCCCGATCTCGTGGCCCGCCTCCGCGATGGCCGGGAGCAGGGAAGGATGGTTCCGAGCGACGAGGCCGGGGACGAAGAAGCTGCCCTTGATCCCATAGCGCCGCAGCAGGTCGAGCAGGCGCCAGAGGCCGGTGCGCGGACCGAAAAGGCGCTGCTCCATTTGACCGAGGACGGTCGGGGTCGATCCGTCCGGAAGCCCCCAGAGATAGGGGCTCTCCGCATCGACATCGACCGAGAAGCAAAAGGCGCTGCCGTGCCCCTCCGGCCAGGCGTAGGGGGGAAAGGGCGGGCTCATAGCGCGTGCTTCTTGTCTTGATGCACTGCGAGCGTACCGGCCGAATTGCCGCCGTCGATCGTCAGCGTCGCGCCGGTGACATAGGCCGACGCATCGCTGGCGAGATAGAGCAGGCCGTTGCCGACATCCTCGCGCGAGGAGGCGCGTCCGAGCGGAATCTGCGCGACGGTGTTGCTGATATGGGCTTCGGTCAGCGGGCTGACCTTGCTGCCCGCCGCAAAACCGGGCTCCAGCGCGTTCACGCGGATGCCGTACTCGGCGAGCTCCAGCGCAAATCCCTTGGTCAGCCGGTCGAGTGCGGTCTTGGAGGTACAGTAGGACACGACGGTACGGCGCATCTTCCGGGAGGCGCCCGAGGAGATGTTGATAATCGAGCCGCGTCGGCCTGCCTTCACCATTTGCGTCGCGATATCGCGGGTCAAAAGGAAGGGGGCGCGCAGATTGACGGAGAAGATGCGGTCGAACTCGGCCGTCGTGGTGTCCAGCAGGAAGGCGCTGGGATAGATGCCGGCATTGTTGACCAGGATGTCGACAGCGCCCCAGCGCTCGCCGACGGCCTCGACGAGCGAGCGGATCGAATTCTCGTCCGTCAGGTCGGCGGCGTGAGTGAAGCCGCCCTCGCCGAGGGGAAGATCCTTCGCCATCGCCGTCAGGTCGCCGGTATCGGTCAGGGCAAGGGTCACGCCGGCCCCGGCGAGGCTCTCGGCGATCCAGCGCCCCATGACGCCGCCGGCGCCGGTGACGAGCGCGCGCTTGCCCTTGAGATCGTGGAACATCGTCATGGCGGTCCTCATTCGAAGCGGGGGTCGAGCCGGTCACGCAGGGCGTCGCCGGCCAGGTTTACGGCCAGAACCAGAGCGAACAGGCACAGGCCCGGAAGCGTCGCCACCCACCAGGCGGTGGCGACGTAGTTGCGGCCGGTCGAGAGCATGGCGCCCCAGCTCGCGGTCGGTGGCTGGACGCCGAGACCAAGGAAGGAGAGGCCGGCCTCGAACAGGATCATCAGGCCGAATTCGAGGGTCGCGACCACGATGAGCGCGCCGGCGATATTGGGCAGGATATGGCGAAACAGGATGCGCGCCCCGCCGGCACCGGCGAGTACCGCATTCTCGACATAGGCCATTCCGGACATCACCAGCGTCTGGCCGTGGGCGACGCGGGCGTAGCGTGGCCAGCGTGTCAGAGCCAGGACGAGCACGACGTTGACGAGGCCGGGACCCAGCACCGCGACCGTGATGATGGCGAGCAGGACGGCGGGAATGGACAGGAAAACATCGACGAGGCGCATCAGCACGGTCTCGACCCAGCCCCTGCGATAGCCGGCCAGCATGCCGAGCGCGGTACCGACCACGCCGGAGAGCAGCACGGAGAGCACCGCGACCAGCAGCGAGACCCGCGCGCCGAAGATCACCCTGCTCAGCAGGTCACGGCCGAGCTCGTCGGAGCCGAGCCAATAGTGGAAGCCGCGCGACACCGTGCCGGGCGGCTTGAGGCGTCCGATGAGATTCTGCGTATTCGGGTCATAGGGCGCGAGCAGCGGGGCGAAGATCGCGATCAGGATGAACAGCGCCAGCACGCCGAGCGGCCACCAGCGCCGTAGCGGAAAGCGGCGGGCGGGCCGGATGGCGACAGCGCTCACCGGCTGCCCTCCAGCGCGATGCGCGGGTCGATGATGCTGTAAAGCACATCCGAGATCAGGTTGAGCGCGACCGTGACGACGCCACCCAGCATCACGACGCCTTGGACGACGAGGAAGTCGCGCGCGAGGATGGCCTGGACCGTGACCTGGCCGATACCTGGCCAGGCGAAGACCGTTTCGACGATCACCGCGCCGGCCAGGAGGTTGGAGATTTCCAGTGCAGCGACCGTGATCACCGGAATGGCGGCATTGCGAGCGATATGGCGCAGCAGCAGCCGGGCCGGGCCGACGCCGCGCGCACGCGCCGTGCGGACATAGTCGCGCGAGAGCTCGTCGATCAGCGCTGCCCTGGTGATGCGGGCAAAGGTCGCCATCGACAGCAGTCCGAGCGCGATGGACGGCATGACGAGATTGGCGAAGCCGCCGG
>Ga0209025_1001402_pt1 | contig 31996 bp, 38 predicted proteins | sample AraplaMF_Col_mLB_FD_184256 | JGI IMG/M metagenome (GOLD analysis project Ga0209025, IMG submission 184256) | Arabidopsis root microbial communities from the University of North Carolina, USA - plate scrape MF_Col_mLB (SPAdes) (version 2) | ecosystem: Host-associated > Plants > Roots > Endosphere... | reverse complement strand
TGCACCAACAATGGAAAAATTCTTTATGGTAAATCCAGATAAAGTTGAAAAAGCAATGCGTGAACTTGCGGAATTTTAATCGGGGGGACTATACATGGCTGTAGAAAATATTACAATGCCTCAGCTTGGGGAAAGTGTAACAGAAGGTACAATTAGTAAATGGCTCGTAAATGTTGGCGATCATGTAAATAAATATGATCCGCTTGCAGAAGTAATGACAGATAAAGTAAATGCAGAAGTGCCATCTTCTTTCACTGGAATTGTGAAAGAGTTAATCGCTGGTGAAGGTGATACACTGGCTGTAGGTGAAGTTGTTTGTGTAATTCAAGTAGAAGGAGCAGATGAAGTAGCTGCCACGACTGTAGAAGAGAAAACAAAAGAGGAACCAAAAGTAGAAGTAGCTTCATCTGAAAAAGCACCAAAAATGAAGCAACCAACTGATGGCAAACCACGTTTCTCACCAGCTGTATTAAAACTTGCAGGTGAACATAATATTGATTTAGATGCAGTGGAAGGTACGGGGGCAAATGGCCGTATCACACGTAAAGATATTTTAAAGCTAGTTGAATCTGGTAACATCCCGGTAGTTGGGGCAAAGAAAGAAGAGGCACCTGTCTCTGTACCAAAACTACAGGAGGCACCAAAATCAGCTACGCCAGCACCAAAAGCAGAAGCGGCAAAACCAGTATCTGTACCGACAGTACCTGGAGATATCGAAATTCCGGTAACAGGTGTGCGTAAAGCAATTGCTGCGAATATGCTGCGTAGCAAACATGAAGCACCGCACGCATGGATGATGATTGAAGTAGATGTAACAAATCTTGTATCATACCGTAATTCAATCAAAGGCGAATTCAAAAAGCGCGAAGGTTTCAATTTAACATTCTTTGCATTCTTTGTAAAAGCAGTTGCACAAGCATTGAAAGAGTACCCGCAAATTAATTCAATGTGGGCTGGCGATAAAATCGTTCAGAAGAAGGATATTAACCTTTCTATCGCAGTTGCAACAGAAGATGAGTTATTTGTACCTGTTATTAAACAAGCAGATGAGAAAACAATTAAAGGCATTGCTCGTGAAATTACAGAACTTGCAGGAAAAGTCCGTACAAAATCATTGAAAGCAGACGAAATGCAAGGCGGTACATTTACAATTAATAACACAGGATCATTTGGATCTGTTCAGTCCATGGGAATTATTAATTATCCACAAGCTGCGATTTTACAAGTAGAATCTATTGTAAAACGTCCAGTAATTATGGATAATGGCATGTTTGGTGCACGTGACATGGTTAACTTATGTCTATCACTTGATCACCGCGTACTTGATGGTTTGATTTGTGGTAAATTCTTAGGACGTGTAAAAGAAATTCTTGAAAATGTATCAGCGGATAATACATCTGTATATTAATAAAAAGCTCGCGTCTGCGAGCTTTTTGCTTTAGAAAAGATATACTTCTTCACTTTGTATTCCACAATAAAAAATGCCTTCCATTAATCTGACAATGAATAACAATGTATTATAAATTTATGAAAATACATTGCTGATATTCAGTATATAGATATACAATAAAAAAAGAATCCTTTTTTGGCAAATCTTACTGACGAAACTGTAGTATAATGTATTGTATTGTTTGAAAAAGAAAGTTATTCTATATAAGTATTTTATAGATTAATGTGCAATCAGCCGTCAAAACATGAAGCGTATTGACTCCTGATTTTTTATTTTGCCTTAACAATGTTTCAGGAGGGTGTCATGAAGAGAAGTACCGAGTTTCTAAAAAGTTTAGATGTAAAATTAATTTTAATTTTGTGTGTCTTATGCATTACAAGTATAGCTGCCATATATAGCAGTCAACAAACAGGGCAATATGGAGCTGCGAACTTTGCAATGAAACAAGGGATTAACTATATAATAGGTATTGTGTTATTACTACTTGTTGCAAGTATTGATTTAGATCAGTTGCAAAAATTAGCGTGGCCATTGTATATTGTTGGATTTGCTTCTATTATCATACTTAAGATTTCACCATTTAAAGGTTTAACACCTGAAATATTAGGTGCAAAAAGATGGTTTCGTGTCCCTGTCCTTGGGGCAATTCAGCCATCAGAGTTCTTCAAAATTGCGTTGCTTATTTTAGTTGCCAGTTTAGCGGTGAAGCATAATGCGAAATATATGGTACGAACTTTTCAAACGGATTTAATATTAGTAGGTAAGATTATTTTAGTATCGATTCCACCTGCTTTAATTGTATATAGTCAGCCTGATACAGGGATGGTTTTCCTATATGCTGCAGGGATCGCATGTATTTTGTTTATGTCAGGTATTCAAAAGAAGTTAATTGCAATATGTACAGTTATTCCACTGACCATATTGTCCACATTAGTATTTATATTTTTGAAATACCCAGATATTTTTTTCAACAAATTGGTTGCTTTACTAAAGCCACATCAACAGTCACGAATTTTGGGATGGCTAGATCCATTTGAGCACGCAGATCAAGGTTATCAAACACAACAATCAATTTTAGCGGTGGGTAGTGGAGGAATGGATGGAAAAGGATTTGGATATGGAAGTGTCTACATTCCCGAAAAGCATACCGATTTCATTTTTGCTACAATTGCTGAAGAAGGTGGATTTTTAATTGCAGCTTTTATTGTATTTATGTTCCTTCTTCTTTTATATCGAACAATTATAATTGGGTATTCAGCAGATAATTTGTTCGGTACATTATTATGTGCAGGAATAATTGGTGTTTTAACACTACAAATCTTCCAAAATGTTGGTATGATCGTTGGATTAATGCCGGTAAAAGGAATTGCGCTTCCGTTTTTATCATATGGAGGAAGTTCCTTATTCTCGAATATGATGATGATGGGGCTCGTTTTATCGGTGCGGAAAACTTATAAAAAGTATATGTTTTCAGTTAGTTAATTTTTATGTAAAAAGGCTGATTCGTTTTCATGCGAATCGGTCTTTTTTGTATAGATGCTCTTAATCATCACAAACTAAAGGGAGTGTGAAAGTTTGTGATGATTAAGGAGTGCAAATTCATGCATATGCATATTTTGAATGGGGCACATCATCTTTCTTATATAGAATGGATGATTCGAGCTATCATAGCGTATATTTTTTTAATTTTTGTTGCTAAAGCAATGGGACAACGCTCCATTGCACAGCTTCGTTTTTTGGATGTCGTATTAGTGCTATTGTTGGAAGGGAATCTCTCTAACGCACTATCCGATGAAAGAGTCGGTTTACTCGGATCGATGATTACAACATGTATGCTCATTGTTCTTTATATTGTCAGTTCGATTTTAGCGTTGAAATGGGATCGATGGAGACGCTTTTTAGAACCATCGCCCATTATACTTATACATAATGGGTCAATTGATTTTAATAATTTGAAAAAAGCAAGAATTACAGTAGAGTATTTATTCTCTGAATTACGCTTACAAAGTGCTAGTGATATTAAAACGATAAGATTAGCATTATGGGAAGCAAGTGGTGTTGTTTCGGTATTTCAGTATCCAGAATATGAAACGGTATCTCGGCAGGATATGAAAGTAGCTGGTAAAAAATCACCTATTTCATTTATTCTTGTAAAAGACGGGAAAATTCAAAAGGATGTGCTCACTTTATTGGGGAAAACGGAAAGATGGGCAAAGGAGGAATTATCAAAAAAAGTATCAATTGAATTGATTCAATTAGCAACTATAGATGAAAATGAACAAATCAATATTTTGTCTAGCGTTTAAGATTAAAATGCAAGGAAAGAAAAAAAGTTAGGTGGGGGAATGTGCTGCTCGTAAAAGCCTAATTGATGAAAATGAATTATTACTGGGGAGGGAGAAAAACTCCACTGATTAAAGTTTTACTTTATAAAAAAGTAAAAAATATGGCATTTTACCATTTCTTGCATATGATACAATAGTGTGGACAACGAAATAAAAAAAGAAGGGTTTGTTTTGATGGGATATGTAGAAGAATTACGGAAAGTAGTTGGTCATCGCCCTTTAATTTTAGTTGGTGCTGTTGTTCTCGTATTGAATGAAGATGGACATGTTTTGCTACAACAACGAACAGAACCGTACGGAAAATGGGGATTACTTGGCGGTTTGATGGAACTTGGAGAATCACCAGAAGAAACAGCTTGCCGTGAAGTATATGAAGAAGCAGGGATTCATGTAAAAAATTTAAAGCTCATTAATGTGTTCTCTGGAGCGAATTACTTTATAAAATTAGCGAATGGTGATGAATTTCAATCCGTAACGACGGCTTATTATACAAATGAATATGAAGGGTTGCTATCTGTCAATAAAGAGGAAGCAGTTCAACTTAAATTCTTTCCAATTACAGGATTACCAGATTATATTGTAGGTTCGCATAAAAAAATGATTGAAGTATATGAAAATATAGGAAAAAGAGTTAAATGAAGTAAAAATGATGTATAATGGATATAGAAATGCAAAAACACAGTTCTGGTTGGTAGTCCAGGCGCATACTAGTATGTCAGTAACCTTCCCCTCCGGGATGTCCAGTATTTCTAATTTTTTCTAAGGAGGGGCTGTCGAATGGATTTGACAGTATATCATGATGGTCAATTTTTTGTAGGAATGATTGAGAACACACATAAAGGAACTTTGTATGCAGCGAGGTATATTTTTGGTGCTGAGCCATCAGATGAAGAGATACTTTTGTTTGTAAATGGTATGATGCTAAAGTATTTTAATCACTTTGCTAGATGTGGTGTTAAAGTGAAAGAGAAACAGCGTCCAAAAAATATAAAGCGTATCATAAGAGAAGCTGCGAAAGAAATGCATACAAAGCGCTTTACGAAAGCACAAGAAGCAATTAGTTTATCTTATGAATTGCATAAGCAGGAAAAAAGAGTGCAATCTAAGGAACAGCGTGAAGCAGAAAAGCAGAAAAAACGTCTTATCAAAGTGCAAAAAGCAAAACAAAAGCATCGTGGACATTAAGAGAAACGTCTTAGGACACTTGTTCTAAGACGTTTTATTTATACACAAAAGTAAGTTTACTTGTACTTCTGAAACAGTAACTGGTAAGATACAAATAGATAGATCTAGAGGAGGGAAAACATTGATTAACTTTAACTTTTTTATGAATGATGTTGTCCGTCAAGCGCGTGAGGAAATTGTTTCCGCTGGATATACAGAATTAACAACAACAGAAGCGGTCGATGAAGCGTTCAAAAAAGAGGGCACAACGCTTGTAATGATAAACTCAGTATGTGGTTGTGCAGGTGGTATTGCTCGCCCTGCTGCTGCACATTCCGTACACTATGATAAACGTCCAAATCAACTTGTAACAGTATTTGCAGGTCAGGACAAAGAGGCAACAGCACGTGCACGTGAATATTTTGAAGGATATCCACCATCTTCTCCGTCTTTCGCATTATTAAAAGATGGAAAGATTGTAACGATGGTTGAACGCCATGAAATTGAAGGTCACGATCCAATGCAAGTTATTGCAAAATTACAATCGTATTTTGAAGAGAATTGTGAAGAGATTTAATAGAATGAAAAAACGGTACAGACACTTATGTGTTTGTACCGTTTTTTTTGTATCTTGCTAATTAGAGTGAAACGAGGAAGATGGGGAGTAGAAAAATTTCCTTTTTGCTAGAAGTTTCACATATTGAAAGGATATGTAGAAAAATCTCACTTTAATGGTTAATAGAATTTGAATTTCTTTATTCTTAGTTGCATATCATGAAAGAGAATATACATAAAAAACATGTATTATGCAAAAAAATATACATAAAAAACATATTGGATATTGATTATAATTAAAAACATTATTTATTTTTATTTTAATTATTGCATAAAAATAAAAACGTTGATACAATACAAACATCGAATAAAAATTCTATAAAACTTTTAAATATACATTATTAGGGGGAAGAAACATGAAGAAGTTATTATCAATTTCATTTGCACTTATTTTAATCGTAAGTATGTTTAGTGCTTGTAGTAAGGGAGAAACAAAAGAAGCGAATAAAAATAAGAAAGTACTTATTATGGGAACTTCAGCAGACTATAAACCTTATGAATATGTAGAAGCTTCCAAGAGTGATGAAATTATCGGTTTTGATGTAGATATTGCAAAATATATTGGAAAAGAACTTGGTTATGAAGTGAAAATAAAGGATATGGATTTTGGAGGATTGCTAGCATCTCTTAGCTCAGGAAAAGTTGATTTTGTTATGGCAGGTATGACACCAAATCCAGATCGTAAGAAGAATGCCGATTTTACAGATATATATTTTGTTGCTAAAAACATGATCGTTTCGAAAAAGGATTCTGGTATTAAATCATTACAAGATTTAAAAGATAAAAAAGTAGGAGTACAAACAGGTTCTATTCAAGAAGAAAAAGCAAACGACTTCAAAAAACAAGTGAACTTCCAGGCGGAAGGTCGTGACCGTATACCAGAAATTGTACAAGAAATTCAGGCTGGACGCTTTGACGCTGCCATTATAGAAGATACAGTTGCTAAAAATTATTTAGACAAAATAAAAGATTTACAAGGAATTGAAATCAAGGAAGCTCCAGAAGAAGTAGGAGCAGCAATTGCCCTTCCGAAAAATAGTGATAAAACAGCAGAATTTAATAAAGTAATTAAGAAAATGCAAGAGAATGGTGAAATGGATAAATTAGTGAAGAAATGGTTTGGCAGCGGAAAGTAAGCTGCCTTTCTATTTTCTGTGAGAGGAATGACAAAAGATGAACTTAGATTTTTCGGCAATTACTCCGTCGATACCATATATATTAAAGGGTCTAGAAGTTACACTGAAAATTGTAGCAGTATCTGCTATAGCTGGTTTTATGCTCGGAACGCTATTAGCACTTTGCAAAATTGCTAGAATAAGAGTATTAAATATCGCCGCTGATTTATATACATCGATATTTCGTGGTACACCGCTCGTCTTGCAATTAATGATTATTTATTTCGGTGTCCCGCAAATGATTGGATATGATATACCTGCATTTTTAGCAGCAGTACTTGCATTTAGTTTAAATTCTGGTGCATATATGTCAGAGATAATTCGTGCAGGTATTCAAGCAGTTGATAAAGGACAGACAGAAGCTGCGATGGCATTAGGTGTTCCGTATGGAAAAATGATGAGAAATATTATTTTGCCACAAGCATTAAAAAATATATTACCAGCGCTTGTGAATGAGTTTGCAACACTTACAAAAGAGTCAGCAGTAGTAACGGTAATTGGTGCTACAGATTTAATGCGCCGTGCTTATATTGTAGGTGGTGAAACGTTTAAATATCTTGAACCGCTATTATTTGTCGGACTTGTTTACTATATTTTAGTAATTATTCTTACGTTTGTTGGGAAAGCAATTGAAGGGAGAATGAAGAAAAGTGATTAAAGTTGAAAACCTTCATAAATCATTTGGACAAAATGAAGTATTAAAAGGCATTACAACAACAATTGAAAAAGGCGAAGTTGTTGCCATTGTTGGACCGTCTGGATCGGGGAAATCAACATTTTTACGTTGTATGAACATACTAGAAACACCTACAAGTGGTAACATTTGGATTGGTAATGCCGAAGTGACTAACCCGAAAACGAATATTATGCATGTTCGCGAAAATGTTGGTATGGTGTTTCAACATTTTCACTTATTCCCTCATATGACTGTATTAGAAAATATTACGTATGCACCAGTAAATGTAAAAGGAGTGACAAAACAGGAAGCGGAGAAAAAGGCAAAGGAGCTTCTTGAAAAAGTAGGGTTGCTCGATAAAAAGGACGCGTATCCAAATCGTCTTTCAGGCGGACAAAAGCAGCGTGTTGCAATTGCCAGAGCTTTGGCAATGGAGCCAGAAGTTATGCTATTTGATGAACCAACATCTGCACTTGATCCTGAAATGGTAAAGGAAGTATTAGAAGTAATGAAATCTTTAGTGACTACTGGAATGACGATGGCAATTGTGACACATGAGATGGGTTTTGCGAAAGAAGTAGCTGATCGTGTGCTCTTTTTAGATGGTGGTAAACTTGTTGAAGATACACACCCAGAACAGTTTTTTACAGAGCCAAAGAGCAAGCGGGCGCAAGAATTTTTACAAAAAATATTGTAACATGTAAAAGTTACGTGAATAATAAGGAGAAAAGGATGACAGTTTGTCATCCTTTTTTTATACTTACTGTAACTACCTGTATACATATATATAAATACAGATTGAAAAAATAATATAAAACCTTTTCTTTTAGGGAGAAGAGAGCGTCAGCCCTTGCATAGAATCGGTCATTGCTTTTTTATCCCCATGCCACGTGAAAACAAAGGGAGAAAATGAGTGGAGAGACCTTTTTATTTTCATAGCCGTGACTTATATGCTGGGAAATTAGAATGAATGTATAGGAGCAATGATATGTTTAGAATTGGATATCGTACAGTGAAAACAGCAGTTGGAACAGGTGTAGCAGTTTTTATTGCCCAGCTATTCGGGTTGGAATTTTATAGTTCTGCGGGGATTTTGGTTATTTTGTGTGTACAAAATACGAAGTGGAAATCACTTCAAGTCTCTTTACATCGATTTTTGGCCTGTTTGTTATCAATGGCATTCTCATTTTGTATTTTTGAAACAATCGGTTATACGCCGCTTGCAATTAGTTTGTTACTTCTTACTTTTATTCCGACAGCTGTTATGTTTAAGATTCAAGAAGGAATTGTTACAAGTTCAGTTATTGTTATGCATTTATATTCATTAAAACATATCACATGGGCAGCGATTGGAAATGAAGTAGCTGTTTTAACAATTGGGATTAGTGTGGCTTTGTTAGTAAATATGTATATGCCAAGTGCAGAAAAAAAATTAAAAGGCTATCAAGAAAAAGTAGAATGGAATTTTAAAACGATTTTATTTGAGATGGCTGTATATTTACGAAATCGGGATAGCGCATGGTCTGGAAAAGAATTAATTGAAACAGAGAACATTTTGAAGCAAGCAAAAGAGCTGTCTTTCAAAAAGCTTGAAAATCAATTTATGCGAGAAGATGATTATTATTATCGATATTTTGATATGCGTATGCAGCAATTTGAAATTTTGGAGCGGATTATGCCACTTGCAGCCTCATTATCGTGGTCATATGAACAATCAGATATGATTGCGGAAATGATTGAAAACGTTGGGAACTCAATTCGTCCTGAAAGTACGGGGCTTATTTCACTTAGACAATTACAAGAAATGCGAGAGATTTTTAGGGAAATGCCACTTCCTGAGACCCGTGAAGAATTTGAAATGCGTGCGAAGCTTGTTCAACTTGTTTATGAAATGGAGCAATATTTACTCATTAAAAGTAGGTTTAAAGGGAAGGATAATGTGAAAGAACTTATATAGAGGGAAGGAATGAATCATGCCGTATTTTCTATCCTTGCTACTATGTTTTTCTCTTTCACCAATTTGGCCTCTTGGAGATAATCCGCGTGCTGGAGATCCATTTATTATTGTAAATAAGCAGACGAATAAGCTTGCTTATATTGATGATGGTAAAATTCAAAAAGTTTTTCCTGTAGCGACTGGAAAAACAAACGAGTTAACACCAGAGGGGACTTTTGATATTGTAATGAAGGCAAAAAATCCTTATTATATTGCGAAGGATATCCCTGGTGGTTCACCCCAAAATCCACTTGGGTCTAGGTGGATGGGGTTTAATGCACGAGGTACTGATGGGAGTAAATATGGTATTCACGGTACAAATCAGCCAAGTTCAATCGGGAAATATATTTCACAAGGGTGTATAAGGATGAAAAAACAAGATGTGGAATATTTATTTGATCGTATTCCGATTGGAACAAAGGTGTGGATTGTAAAAACGAATAAGCCGTTTCAGAAGCTCGCAAAAGAAAAAGGGGCTATTGCTTATGAAAAGGTCAACCATACAAGTTGGCTTTTTCTTTCTGACTAGGTTGTCTTGACATGTGTACATAACCATGAGTTAATGAGAATATACAAAGATAATAGGAAAAGGAGTTGCTTGTATGTATTTGAATCCAAAGCTTTCCTATATGCAATTTTTTATTGGCTTTCTATTCGTTGTTACTTTCATATTGGCAACTTTTAATGTATGTTCTTTTCTTGTATCTATTGTTTTTATGGTGTTCCTTAATTTGACATTTGTAATTGGAGCGTTTCAGCAGAAACATTATACGAGTTTTGTTATGGCACTTGTGATGGCCTTTTCATTCAGTATTGTCGCGATTGTGCTAATCATGAAATAAATATTATTCATTAAAATCATTGCGATTGAACAGGCTGCTTATTTTCTATCTAGAAGAATAAGCAGCCTGTTTGTGTAAAAAAGGACGAAATATATCGCCCTCTTTACCAAAACATACTAGCTCCAGTGAGTAATGTTGTTACAAGCATTGAAATTAGCATAACGTATATCATAATTTTTTGTGCTTTTTTATTCATACTGGTCCTCCTTGCAATCATTACAATTTTATTGTATCGAGAAATGAAAACATGGACAAGAGTATAAAGAAGACAAAATTCGAGAAGTGTATCTAAAATATAACAGGAAAATATAGAATACATAGAGAATATAGAAGGATGGGACACAAGGTTTTTCGGTGCCTTTAAAAAGTTTTACTAGATGAAGAATGGAGATACGATGATGAAAATATATGAAACAGAACGTTTACAATTAAGAGAAATCGATGAGTCGTATGCAGAGCAAGTTCTTCAATATTACGACAAAAATCGTGAGTTTTTAAAGGCGTGGGAAGAATATCGACCAGATGATTTTTTTACACTAGACTATCAAAAAAAACGATTGCAAAAAGATAAAAAAGAGTTTAATGAAGGAAAAACGATTCGATTATGGATTTTTAAGAATGGAGATAATACGAATATTATAGGATGTATTTCTTTCAATTTAATTGTGAGAGGGATTTATCAATCTTGCGTTCTAGGCTATAAGTTAGATAAAGATGAATTGAATAAAGGATATACAACAGAAGCGCTTAGAAAAGCAATTGATGTTGCTTTTCAAGAATTTCACTTACACCGTATTGAAGCCCCGATTATGCCGCGTAATTTAGCATCTATTCAAGTTGTAACGAAGATTGGTTTTCAATATGAAGGAGTGTCGCGGAAAATGTTAATGGTGAATGGGGTGTGGGAAGATCATATGCGCTGGGTATTGTTAAATGAGTAGAATAGATGGTTATCTAGATGTGTGAACCATCTATTTTTTTCGTGTCTTTCGAAACTTTTGCGAAATTCTGTTATAATTAACCTTGTTACATACATAATGCAATGCAGGAGGCGCATTCTCATGATTAATCAAGAACGTTTAGTAAATGAATTTATGGAACTTGTTCAAGTAGATTCTGAAACAAAATATGAAGCAGAAATTTGTAAAGTGTTAACAAAAAAATTTACTGCTTTAGGTGTTGAAGTATTTGAAGATGACACAATGGGTGTGACTGGACATGGAGCTGGAAATTTAATTTGTACTTTACCAGCGACGAAAGAAGGAGTAGATACAATTTACTTCACTTCTCATATGGATACAGTAGTTCCTGGTAAAGGAATTAAGCCTTCTATTAAAGATGGTTATATCGTATCAGATGGTACTACAATTTTAGGATCAGATGATAAAGCGGGATTAGCTTCTATGTTCGAGGCAATTCGTGTTTTAAAAGAAAAAAATATTTCCCATGGGAAAATTGAATTTATTATTACAGTTGGTGAAGAATCTGGTCTTGTTGGTGCGAAAGCATTGGACCGTGACCGTATTACAGCAAAATATGGTTATGCATTAGATAGCGATGGAAAAGTTGGCGAAATCGTAGTTGCAGCACCAACACAAGCAAAAGTAAATGCGATTATTCGTGGGAAAACAGCTCACGCTGGCGTAGCACCAGAAAAAGGTGTATCTGCAATTACGATTGCAGCAAAAGCAATTGCAAAAATGCCACTAGGTCGTATTGATTCGGAAACAACTGCAAATATCGGTCGCTTTGAAGGTGGCACACAAACAAATATTGTTTGTGATCATGTACAAATCTTTGCAGAGGCTCGCTCTTTAGTAGATGAAAAAATGCAAGAACAAGTTGCAAAAATGAAAGAAGCATTTGAAACAACTGCAAAAGAAATGGGCGGTCAAGCGGATGTTGAAGTAAAAGTTATGTACCCTGGATTTAAATTTGCCGATGGCGATCATGTTGTAGAAGTTGCAAAACGTGCTGCTGAAAAAATTGGTCGTACGCCTTCTCTTCACCAAAGCGGTGGCGGAAGTGATGCAAACGTAATTGCTGGACATGGTATTCCAACAGTAAACTTAGCAGTTGGTTATGAAGAAATTCATACAACAAACGAGAAAATTCCTGTTGAAGAATTAGCAAAAACAGCTGAATTAGTTGTGGCAATTATTGAAGAAGTAGCGAAATAATTGTAAGCATAAGAAAAAAGGGCGTGTAAACCACAATAGGTTTACACGCCCTTTTCATTTAGATTCAATCGCTTTTACAAGGCGAATGAGCCAATAGAAAAAATCCATGGGAGTATATACTTTGTTACTACACCTACTGCGCGAGGGAAAAGTGCAAAGGTAATATAAAAATTGAAAATTTGCAGTAGTAAATAGTTAATAGCAATAATTAATATAATAACAAGGAATGTGTAATTGAGTTTGTAATGTACGCCACTTCTTGTGAAAAAATATCCATATTTAATATAAGTATATCAAAAATATGAATGGGAACGAACGTGCTTTTGTAGTTGGAGAAGCTCCACTGTTTTCATGGAATTTGATATAATAAAATTAGGAACGAATGTTCTTTAGGGGGTGGAAAACATGAGAGAAATGTATCCCAAAAACGGTCGTGTCATCTTACACGTTGATATGAATTGTTTTTTTGCATCAGTTGAAATTGCGCATGACCCATCGTTAGAAGGTAAGCCACTAGCAATTGCCGGAAATGAAAAAGAGCGAAAAGGAATTATTATAACATGTAGTTATGAAGCGAGAGAATACGGAATACGAACAACAATGCCTCTTTGGGAAGCAAAACGATTATGTCCAGATTTAATTGTGAAGCATCCAAATTTTAAATTATATCGTGAGGCATCATTTGAAATGTTTCAAATTCTGTCACGTTTTACTGAGAAGATACAGCCTGTTTCTATAGATGAAGGATACTTAGATATAACAGATTGTTATGGATTAGGTTCCCCCATTGATATCGCTCGAATGATTCAACAGGCGTTATTAACGGAGTTGCATTTGCCATGTAGCATTGGGATTGCCCCAAACCTTTTTCTTGCAAAGACTGCGTCGGACATGGAAAAGCCGCTCGGTATTACTGTGTTTCGTAAACGAGATATTCAGGAGTTACTGTGGCCGCTTCCTGTTGAAGCGATGCATGGAATTGGTGAGAAAACAGCAGAGAAATTGAAAGAGATCCATATATATACAATTGAACAGTTAGCACATGGGGAAGAACATATCATTCGCGCCAAAATAGGAAAGCATGGTGTGGATTTACAAAAAAGAGCAAAAGGTATGGATGATAGAGAAGTTGATCCGAATCAAATGGGACAACATAAAAGTGTTGGGAATTCAAAGACATTTTCAAAGGATATGGATGAAGAGAAGGAATTGCTTGATATGTTAGAGTGCTTAGCGAAATCAGTTAGTAAAAGGCTACAAAAACGTACGCTTGTCAGTTATAACATCCAAATTACGATTAAATATTATGATCGGCGTACAGTAACACGGAGTAAACAATTAAAAAATGCAATTTGGGAAGAAAGCGATATCTTTCAAGCTTCTTCACGTTTGTGGAAACAACATTGGGATGGAGATCCGATTAGGTTGCTTGGTGTTACAGCTACTGAACTAGAGTGGAAGACAGAATCAATCAAGCAACTGGATTTATTTTCATTTGAAGAAGATGCGAAAGAAGAGCCAATATTAGCTGTGATTGACCAGATCAATGATAAATATGGAGCTCCTATTTTGCAAAGAGGAAGTCAGTTATTTCGAAAGCAGGAAAAATCTTTTCAGCAGAAATTAGAAAATAAATTTATGTAAAAGGTGTCATGACAATTTCATATCATGACACCTTTTATGTTTAAATAGCTTCTTAATTGAATGAAGTAGCGGCCAGTCTAGATTTCAAAAGTATTCGGCTTACTACTTCTTCAATTAAGGCTACTTGATTTATTATCGAGGATTAGGGAATACTCTTCTAACGGTTTCAGTAAATTCTTCAAATAGTCCTGATACTGGTTTACCCTGGTTGATTTTGTCCGCATAGTCTCTCATGCGATCTGCAAAATCAGGATTTGATGATACAAATACATTGCGGATATCTGGATCTGTAGCTCTTACTTGGTCAGCAATTTTGTTCTCTAATTGCTTTGTGACATCACCTTTTACGTTGTCACGTAAAACGACTGCAACATAGGCATTTTTGTTTGTGACGACTACAGTTGCGTTGTCCACTTCTGCTAATTCAACAATCCGGTCAGCTGCTTTATTGGCTACGTGTAGTCGTGTTTCATTGTTCGTGATACCGTTCGTATCATTTCGTACCCTTTGAAGGTCAGTGTTGGTTCCTTCGTATCTAACATTGCGTACGTCATTGTTTTCGCGAGTATCCAATGCTTTCTCCTTTTGCTTTCCTGCACATCCAAATAGCGAAATAGCTGCTAAAAAACAGATTGTAAGCATCTTTACATTTTTCAATGATAACCCTCCTTCATTATACTACGTTCTTAAAATGACCAGTTGTACATTTATTATGCATAGTGAAATAGGATGATATAATTTTTATCAAATAAGTTTTGGGGGAAGGGCATGGAGCAAAGTAATCTGAGCTATAGGATACAAGAACTTTGTAATGTGGCTATTGAATATGCAAAAGCCTTTGACAAAACTTTTAATTATTCCGAGGAGGATATCAAAGAATTGGAAGAGATTTTAGATTATTATGCGAACGATTTACGGGATAAGAAAGCAATTGGGGATGAAGAAGATATACCGACAGAAAATCAAATGTATTCGATGGCTTTAATTTGGGGGAGTTATTTAGACGAAGTTCTAAAAAGGCATTTAGGACAAGAGGCAGAGTGGCTTCAAGAACCAGTCTTTGATAATGAAGAGGTTTTACATTTACAAGTAGGAGAGTGGAAAGTGTTTCCCATTGATAAAGTATATAAACGATTGGTAAATGGATCGGAAGAGAATGTTATATCCTTCTATGATATAACTAAAGAGTATATGTTAAAGTAATGAGATTTGTATATTTTTGAAATAAAAAAGGCATCGAGAATCGATGCTTTTTATTTTTGTGTTGCTATTTGCGGACAGTAAAACGCACTCATTAAAGTTTCACTTTATAGATTATGAGATGGTAGAATTTTCATAAATTACGATCTCTGAATTGTTTGTTGTTGAAATACGTTGTGCATAATATGTGATAGAAGAAGAAATATATTTCGGTAACGTTTGATTTGTGTGCAATGTTGTGTACTCATGGATTAATTCTTTTAAAGTCGTCCACTGTAATTGTGCCGGGTGATCAGAAACGAAAGAACTTACCCAGCGATCAAATGAAGATGAAAAATCAGTTTGTAAACGAAATACTTCTTTCATAGTTAAAGGCTCCCTTTTTATTTGATATAATCATTTTACTACAAAATACGAACGTTTGTTATTTTTTTATTTATAACGTTCGTGTTATATAGTTGTCTAGATGAGTTTTTTATGAAATTTGATTTGCCATTTGAAATTACATTCCGTAAGATGAAAGATAGAGTATATAAAGAGCTGGAGGAAACAAAGTGGAATTTGTATTTTTAGGAACTGGTGCAGGTGTTCCTTCAAAAGGAAGAAATGTCTCATCAATAGCTTTACAATTACTAGAGGAACGTGGTGAAACGTGGTTATTTGACTGTGGTGAAGCAACGCAACATCAAATTTTACATACATCTGTGCGTCCGCGTCGCATTGAAAAAATTTTTATTACTCATTTACATGGTGATCATATTTTTGGGTTACCTGGTTTATTAGGAAGTCGCTCTTTTCAAGGTGGAACAACGCCATTAACGGTTTATGGCCCAAAAGGAATTAGGCAATTCATTGAAGTGGCATTATCAGTGAGTACGACGCATGTTAAATATCCACTTGAAATTGTTGAAATTACGGAGGAAGGTATTGTTTTTGAAGACACTCAATTTTCTGTAGAAACGAAGAGATTATCACATGGGATTGAATGCTTTGGATATCGCATTGTAGAGAAAGATATACAAGGGCACCTTCTTGTTGATAAATTGTTAGAAGCAGGAGTAAAACCAGGACCAATCTTTAAGCGTTTAAAAGATGGTGAAACAGTAGAATTAAATGATGGAAGAGTCTTACACGGGAAAGACTTTATCGGTCCACCGCAAAAAGGGAGAATTATTACGATATTAGGAGATACGCGTTATTGTGAAGCGAGTAGCCAACTTGCACAAGACGCAGATGTGCTTGTTCATGAAGCGACGTTTGCAGCAGCAGATGAAATCCAGGCGCATGATTATTTTCACTCGACAACGAAACAGGCAGCAAGTATTGCGTTACAAGCGAATGTGAAACGATTGATATTGACTCACATTAGTTCGCGGTATCAAGGAGATGCATATAAGGAATTGTTACAAGAAGCTCAGTCGCTGTTTGCAAATACGGAAATAGCGATGGATTTGAAATGTTTTCCAGTAGAAAGGTGACATTTCACAAACAATGGCAATATAGATTTGCCATTGTTTTGTTTTTTATAAAAAAGTTTTCTCTATAAAATAGATAGAACTGTTATAATTTGATAAATTTATGAACTGATACAGGAATTTTAAGATTTTTGAAAGGGTATGAAAGAAGTACGAAAAATCATTTGTCTTGAAAAACTGTTATATAGATAATTTGTTTTATTATTAATACAAGGGGAATAAATGAGATTGAATTCGGAAATTTTAAAATTCAATAAAAGTAAGCGTTTTATCAAAAACAAGCTATAATGAGGGCGAATTACAATTCATCGTAAGTTGCATCGTGCATTTTAGCCATTTTTCGTAACGAAACGAAATTGACTAAAAGAGAGAGGGCATCAAGGAGATAATTAAAGGAACTGTATTATTATTATTTGTATTAAGTCTTTTTTAGCTTTTTAGTTTCAAAGCACCAAATGGTATGAAAGCAATGGGTGCTTTAACGAGTGCCGCTGTTGCAAGTTTCTTAGTTGAAGCATTTCAGCTATATGTTGATGGAGATGTAATTGACATACCGTTTTTGAAAGAAGTTGGAGAATCAGCAGGTAGTCTAAGCGGAGTAGCTGGTGCAACTCTTGTTGCGTTAGTAATGGGGGTCTCACTTGTTTAGGCTATGCTTGTAGGGGCTTCTGTGTTAGAATTTGGATTGCTACCAGGATTTATTGTTAGACTTATGACAATGTATGGCTTTAATAATCCGATGAAAGTGACGCTATGTTTCTTATGTATTATGGTGTCTGGTATTTTACAGGATATATCGGCTCGCTTCTATTCAAAAACTATCCAATTCGTACAGCACAGCAAATTCGTGGTACAGAAGGGAAGGCAACAGAATCGGCAGCTTAATAGAATAGTAGTAAGCAATTTTTGATAAAAGGTTTAGGGGGAATCATGATGAAATATCGCTCAGTATTTGATATTATCGGTCCAGTTATGATTGGGCCGTCCAGTTCACATACCGCAGGGGCAGCAAGAATGGGACAGGTTGCTCGTCAACTTTTCCGGCATGAACCAGAAAAAATTACGATTTCGTTATATGGCTCGTTTGCCAAAACATATCGTGGTCATGGTACGGATGTCGCATTGATTGGTGGAATACTAGGATTTGAAACAGATGATATACGTATCCCAAGTGCGCTAGAAATTGCAAAAGAGCGTGGGATTGAAGTGAATTTTATTGAAGAAGAAGCGAATGCACCACATCCGAATACAGCGAGAATTCGCTTGTATAAAGGAGAAGAGGAGATTGAAGTGGTTGCTTGTTCAATCGGTGGTGGAAAGATTGAAGTGGTGGAATTAAACGGATTTGATTTACAATTATCAGGAACAAGTCCAGCACTTCTTATTGTCAATAACGATCGCTTTGGAGCGATTGCATCTGTAGCTTCTATACTTGCCAAACATGAAATTAATATTAGTACAATGAGTGTTTCACGTAAGGAAAAGGGAAGAAAAGCACTTATGGTCATTGAAACAGATGAATTATTAGCAGATGAAGTGATTGAGGAAATTAAGGGACAATCAAATATTTGTCAAGTAACTATTATGGACTAATTGCAGGGGGGACACACCATGTTTCGGAACGCAGCGGAACTAGTGACACAAGCTAAAGAACAGAATGTAAAAATTGCAGAAATTATGATTCAATGTGAAATGCAAACAAGAAGTATTTCTCGTGAAGAAGTACTTGCAGGTATGGAAAAAAACTTAGTCGTGATGGAACAAGCAGTAGAACGTGGTATTCGTGGTGTAAAATCACCAACCGGTTTAACTGGCGGAGATGCGGTGAAAGTACAAGAGTATATGAAGAGTGGAAAAGGCTTATCTGGACATACGATGTTGGATGCGGTAAGTAAAGCTGTTGCGACAAATGAAGTGAATGCAGCGATGGGAATCATTTGTGCAACACCAACAGCTGGATCAGCGGGCACTGTACCAGGAGTATTGTTTGCACTTAAAGAAAAGTTACAGCCAACACGCGAAGAAATGATTGAATTTCTATTTACAGCTGGAGCATTTGGTATGGTTGTTGCCAATAATGCTTGTATTTCTGGTGCAGCTGGAGGATGTCAAGCTGAAGTTGGTTCAGCAAGTGGAATGGCAGCGGCAGCAGCTGTTGAAATGGCAGGAGGAACACCGGAGCAAGCGGCTACGGCGATGGCAATTGCTCTAAAGAATATGTTAGGATTAGTATGTGATCCTGTTGCTGGACTTGTAGAAGTCCCTTGTGTAAAACGTAATGCAGCAGGTGCTTCAAATGCGATGATTGCAGCTGATTTATCATTAGCTGGTGTAACAAGTACGATTCCATGTGATGAAGTTATTGAAGCGATGTTTAGAATTGGGCAAACAATGCCAGTTGCACTTCGTGAGACGGCTGAAGGTGGACTAGCAGCAACACCGACAGGACGTCGCCTTCAAGAAGAGATTTTTGGGAAGAGTAGCAAATAAGAGAATACGATCGTAATAAAAAACGGAGCTCAGATTTATTTTCTGAGCTCTGTTTTTTATTTTTCTTTTGCTAATTGTTCTAATGTTTTTCCTAGCTCATGAGATCGTTTTGTAGCTTGTGTAATACACGCGATGAGTGCTTGTTGAAAATTAAAACTTTGTAGAACCTCGATTCCAGCTTCTGTCGTTCCACCAGGAGAGGTAATTTCTTTTCGTAAGATAGAAGGGTGTTTTGTATTCGCTTTAAGCATTTCAGCTGCACCAATCATTGTTTGTAAAATAAGAGATTTAGCTACATGCTCTTCTAAGCCGATTTGTTTTGCAGCTTCTTCCATTGCTTCAACTACGTAGTACACATATGCAGGACCGCTTCCAGATAGGGCAGTAACAGCATGCATATGCTCTTCTGCTACTACTGAAACAAGACCGATTGTTTCAAATAAAGATTTAGCAATATGAACATGTTGCTCTGTTGCATGCAAGGATGGAGAGATAGCTGTAGCTGATTTTAAAATAGCTGCCGATGTATTTGGCATTGCACGGATAATCGGAACATTTTTTTGAAGCAGACTTGTAATAGAACTTGTAGAAACACCTGCTAATAATGAAATGATAAGTTGGCTACTTGTTATATATTCTTTAAGAGGTGTTAAGGCTTCCGCTACATCCTTTGGCTTCATTGCGAGAAAGATAATATCTGCATGAGCCAGTAGATCTTGTTTGTTATGGGTTCCTTTAACACCATATTTTGTATGTAATTCCTGTAATCTTGTTTCATTGGAGCGATTACTTACTGTAATTTGTTCACTCTTTACAACATTTGCATCTAATAAACCGGCGATGATTGCTTCAGCTATTGATCCAGCACCTAGAAAGGAAATATTTTGAATAGACATGATGAAGCCTCCTTCATTTTGGTAAGAAAAACTTATAAATTTACATACATTCTTTTTATTATAGAAAAAACCTTCTTTTTATCTGAAAATAATGACAAATTTTTATGGAAGTTGTAAACTGAAGAGAGATTCATTTTGAACCGGAGAGAGATGGGGGGCATAAACATGGTAGCAATTCATCGAATGGAGATTCCTGTTCCATTTGCAGTTGAGACAGTTAATGTGTTTTTAGTAGAGGGAGAATCATTAACATTAATTGATACAGGGACAAATACAAAGGAGGCAAAGTCAGCATTAGAAAAACAATTAAGGACTTTAGGATACAAGATAGAAGACATTGAAACAGTAGTGATTACACATCATCATGCTGATCATTGTGGGCTTCTAAATACATTTTCCGAGAAGACGAATATTGTTGGCCATCCTTGGAATGAGCCATGGATTACACAAGATTCTCAATTTTTGAAACGTTATCAGCAATTTTTTAAAGAAGCCGCATTACAGTTTGGCGTCCCAGAAGCATTTTTGAAAGATGAAGTATTACTTACAACGAAAACACTTAAATATTCTTGTAATAGGTCGTTAACACATACTGTACTAGAGGGAGATAGTATTGAGTCGTTACCTGAGTTTACAGTTATTGAAACACCTGGGCATGCTTCGACGCATATTTCGTTATATAGGGAGCGAGATGGACTGTTAATTGGTGGGGATGCTTTAATTAGTCATATTTCTTCGAATCCAATACTAGAACCGCCATATGAAGGGCAGACGGAGCGAGCACGGCCTTTGTTACAATATAACCAAACATTAAAACGTTTAAGTAATATGAATATTTCACGTATTTTATCAGGTCACGGAGAAGATATTGTGGATGTGAAAGCGCTGATAAGAGGAAGATTGCAAAAGCAAGAAACACGCGCATTTAAAGTATTAGAATTATTAAAAGAAAAGCCGATGACAGCCTTTGAAGTATGTGTGAAATTATTTCCTGTATTATATAAAGAACAATTGCCACTTACGATTTCGGAAACAGTTGGACAATTAGACTTTTTAGCATATAATCAACAAGTGATGATTGATGAATCGTCGCCACAATTGATTTATTATGCAAAGTAGGTGACAGCGATGACAGGACGTTTACAAGAAAAAGTAATCGTCATTACAGGAGCTTCTAGTGGGATTGGAGAACAAGTCGCGATGCAAATTGCAGCTGAGGGCGCAATTCCTGTATTAATAGCGAGGACAGAAGAAAAACTGCGAGTATTAGCGGGGAAGATTAAAACGACTTACAATACGCCTTGTTATTATTATGTATTAGATGTAAGTAAAGAAACAGAGGTTAATACTGTCTTTGCAAAAATACTAGCAGATGCAGGACAAATTGATATATTAGTAAATAATGCTGGCTTTGGCATTTTCAAAACATTTGAAGAAGCAACCATGGTTGAAGTGAAAGATATGTTCGAGGTTAATGTATTTGGATTAGTAGCTTGTACGAAAGCGGTATTATCTCATATGTTAGAGAAAAATAGTGGGCAAATCATTAATATTGCTTCGTTAGCAGGGAAAATTGCAACGCCAAAATCGAGTGCGTATGCTGCAACCAAACATGCGGTATTAGGATTTACGAATAGCTTACGCATGGAGCTCTCAAGTACAAATATTTATGTAACAGCAATTAATCCAGGACCAATTGACACAAACTTTTTTGATATTGCCGATCAATCCGGTACATATGTAAAAAATATGGGGCGTTACATGTTAAAGCCAACATATGTAGCAGAGCAAATTGTAAAAGTGATGCGAACGAAAAAGCGTGAAGTGAATTTACCCAAATGGATGAGTATTGGACCAAAACTTTTTGCGTTATTTCCGGGATTGTTTGAACGTGTAGCAGGTAAATCATTAAGTAAAAAATAGGAGATTTCCAAATGGAAATCTCCTATTTTTTATTTTCCCGTAATATATTCATAAACAATGTCCTCAATTGCTTCATACAAATCGATATGAGGTTCCGAATGAATCAGTGTTTGGATACTTTGAATTAAAATTTCCTCATCTTCTTTTGAAACAGGTTTACATTGATATTGCCGAAAACTTTTTGCTAACATCTTCTCAATTAATTTTTCGTTCATCTTTTTCCCCGCTTATGTGTATACATGTATTGTTTTTATTGTACTTGAAGTGTAGAAAAAATACTAGTATACGTCTTTTGTGTATAAAAATTCATAATCGGTTAATGTTTTTCTAGAAAAATTACGTTTTTAAAACTTTTAAAATTAATAAATATTTAATTGACTCTATAAATATACAATATTATAATCATACTTAATTTAAAGAATCCATATAAGGAGGAGCGTATGAAAGTCGCGATTATTGGAGCAACAGGATATGGAGGAATTGAGTTAATAAGGTTATTGCAACATCATCCATATTTTTCAATTGTATCTCTCCATTCTTTTTCACAAGTAGGGGAACGCATAACAAATGTATATCCCCATTTACAAAATTTTATTGTTCATACGTTGCAAGAAATCGATGTGGAGGTAATAGCGAAGGAAGCTAGTATTGTATTTTTAGCGACACCAGCAGGAGTTTCGGCGCATATAACGCCAAGATTGCTAGCGGCTGGTTTAAAAGTTATTGATTTATCAGGTGATTTTCGTATGCTAAATCCTCATGCATATGAAACATGGTATAACAAGCCTGCTGCAAAGGAAGAAATTCTGCAAAAGGCAGTGTATGGATTGAGTGAATGGAAAAAGTCAGCTATTCAAGAAACAAAATTAGTTGCAAATCCAGGGTGTTTTGCAACAGCTGCACTATTAGCGGCCGCACCATTAATGCAGGGTGGGATGATAGAGGAAGACTCACTTATTATCGATGCGAAATCAGGGGTATCAGGAGCAGGAAAGACACCGACAACAATGACGCATTTTCCTGAGTTGTATGATAATTTTCATATTTATAAGGTGAATGAGCATCAACATGTTCCAGAGATTGAACAAATGCTTACTGAGTGGAATGAACAAGCACAACCTATTACATTTAGCACACATTTAATTCCGATATCGAGAGGGATTATGATTACTCTCTATACAAAAGCAAAACGAGATATCAATACACGTATATTACAGAAGTTATATGAAGAAACGTATTGTCATGCTTCCTTTGTTCGTATTCGTCCTAAAGGGGAGTTTCCAAGCCCGAAAGAAGTGAGAGGTTCAAATTATTGTGATATTGGAGCGGCTTATGATGAACGAACAGGGCGTATTACAGTTGTTTCTGTCATCGATAATATGATGAAAGGAGCTGCTGGGCAAGCAATTCAAAATGCAAACTTATTAGCAGGGTTAGAGGAAACAGCAGGGTTACAATATATACCGCTTTACCCATAAGGGAGGAAGAATAATGATTGAAACAGATTCTATTATAAAAGTTGCAAGTGGATCAATTGTAACGCCAAAAGGTTTTGCTACAATTGGTATCCAGGTTGGATTGAAAAAAGAGAAAAAAGATATGGGAGCAATTGTTTGTGATGTTCCTGCAAATTGCGGGGCTGTGTATACAACAAATCAGTTTCAAGCGGCACCGGTGCAAGTAACAAAAGAAAGTATTGCGGTGGAGGGGAAAGTGCAGGTCGTTGTTGTAAATAGCGGAAATGCGAATGCTTGTACAGGTATACAAGGATTGCAAGATGCGTATGAAATGAGAATGTTGGCTGCGAAACAATTCCATGTAAAAGAAAATCATGTGGCGGTTGCTTCAACAGGTATCATTGGAGTTCCTTTAGCGATGGATGTGATCCGTGCTGGTATTGTCCATCTTGTGCCATCGAAGGAAAAAGAGAAAGTAGATTCATTTTATGAAGCCATTTTAACAACGGATCTCGTCAAAAAACAATCGTGTTATCAGTTTACAATTGAAGGGAAAGAAGTGACGATTGCAGGAGCTGCTAAAGGGTCTGGAATGATTCATCCAAATATGGCAACGATGCTTAGTTTTATTACAACCGACGTACATATAGAACAAGCTACACTTCAGCTAGCGTTATCACAAGTGACCAATCATACGTTTAACCAAATTACAGTGGACGGAGATACGTCTACAAATGATATGGTGATTGTTATGGCAAGTGGATTATCAGGGACGACTGCCATTGATACAAATCATACAGAGTGGAAAAAATTTATGTGTGCTTTGCAAAAGGTATGTGAGGACTTAGCGAAGCAAATTGCTAAAGATGGTGAAGGCGCTACTAAGTTAGTTGAAGTAAATGTATCTGGGGCACGAACAGTAGAAGAAGGAAATAAGATTGCGAAACAAATTGTTGGCTCAAGTCTTGTGAAAACAGCGATGTATGGTGAAGACGCAAATTGGGGTCGCATTATTAGCGCAATTGGTCAAAGTGGAGTTGCTATTGAACCTACCGCCGTTGATATCGCTGTTCAGTCCATTTCTGTTTTACAAAGCAGTGAGCCACAAGTATTCTCTCAAAAGGAAATGAATAAAAAATTAAAGCAACCTGAAATTGTTATTGATGTTCATTTGCACCTTGGAGAGGAAAAAGGAAGAGCTTGGGGCTGCGACTTAAGTTATGAATATGTGAAAATAAATGCTTGTTATCGTACGTAGGGAGAGAAAAGATGAGCGAGTATATTGTAGTAAAATGCGGTGGTAGTATGTTAGAGCGTTTAGACCATATATTTTTTGAATGCATAGAGCAGCTGAAGAAAAAATATCAAGTTATTGTTGTTCATGGCGGTGGACCAGAAATTGATGCAAAGCTACAGCAATTTAATATTTCAATTGAAAAGAAGAATGGATTACGTGTGACGACAAAAGAAGTGATGAATGTTGTCCAGATGATTTTATGCGGGAGCACGAATAAAAAAATGGTGATGAATTTTCAAAAGCATGGCTTGCATGCAATTGGGATCTCTGGTTGCGATGGAAGGTTACTGCAAGTTAAGCAACTTGACTCTGAACTTGGATACGTAGGAGAAGTTAGTGGTGTAGAGACGGCGCTATTAAAAGGGTTACTAGATTTAAATTATATTCCGGTTATTGCTCCAATTGGGATAAGTGGTGGCCAAGTATATAACATAAATGCAGATACGGCGGCAGCTGGAATTGCATACGCGCTGGGGGCGAAAGAACTTATTTTTATTACTGATGTAGATGGGATATTGTTCGAAGGAAAGTTGTTAAAGAAAGCAGATAAAGCTGAGATCCTACGACTGATAGAAAAAGAAGTTATTACAGGGGGAATGATTCCGAAAGTACAGGCGGCTCTTACCTCAATACAGATGGGCGTTCAGAACGTCAGCATTGTAAATGGTACAAAACATTTTGTTGGAACATCAGGCGAGTGGATTGGAACGAAAGTAACAAAAGGGGTGAGTATTGTATGAGTAGTCATATATTTCCCACATATGGAAGACGCAGTATTGAAATTGTTCAAGGGACTGGAACAAAGGTTATAGATGAAAATGGGAAAGAGTATATGGATTTTACTTCTGGCATTGCTGTATGTAATTTAGGACATTGTCATCCTGTACTTGTAGAAGCGATGACAAAGCAATTAGAGGAAATTTGGCATATATCAAACCTTTTTCCGCACAAGGTACAAGAAAAGGTAGCTGCACTATTAACAGAGGGGCGTGAGCTAGATTACGTGTTCTTTTGTAATAGCGGAGCAGAAGCGAATGAAGCAGCACTTAAACTAGCACGCAAGCATACGGGAAATTCACTCGTTTTAACATTCCAGCAATCCTTTCATGGTAGAACTTTTGGGACAATGAGTGCAACTGGACAAGAGAAAGTCAAAACAGGATTCGGGCCACTTCTTCCGTCCTTTTTACATATTCCCTTTAATGATATAGAAGCACTCAGGGAGACAATGAATGAAGAAGTAGCTGCAGTTATGGTGGAAGTTGTGCAAGGAGAGGGAGGAGTTTTACCGGCCGATATTTCCTTTTTACAAGAGATTGAACAATTATGTAGACAATATGGAGCTCTTTATATAATTGACGAGGTGCAAACAGGGATGGGAAGAACGGGAACGTTGTTTGCTTATGAACAGACTGGAACATCCCCAGATATTGTTACAGCGGCAAAGGCGCTTGGAAATGGTATTCCGGCTGGGGCAATGCTTGGAAAGAAAGAGCTTATGACTGCTTTTACAACTGGGGCTCATGGCTCTACATTTGGTGGGAATTATATTGCGATGACAGCAGCAAAAGAAGTGTTGCGAATTATGAAGCAACCGTTTTTTTTACAAGAAGTTAAAGTAAAGGGAGAATATTTACTACAAAAACTAAAAAAAGAATTACATGATATCGAATGGATTACTGATATTCGCGGAAGAGGACTTATGATTGGAGTCGTTTGCAAGTGTGATGTCACACCAATTATAGAACAGTTAGAAGAAGAGGGGATTCTTGTATTGCAAGCTGGAACAAATGTTTTGCGATTGTTACCACCGCTCATTGTAACGAATGAAGAAATAGATGAAGCGGTAAATATGATAAAGAGAGTAATTTGTACACAAAAATCACCAATATTATAAGGGGGAATTTCCATGTCAACTATACAAATACCGAAATTACAAACGAAAGATCTTTTAACATTAGAGGAATTGACACAGGAGGAATTGATTGCGTTAATTGAATTTGCTATTTATTTAAAAAAGAATAAACATGAACCGTTATTAGAGGGAAAAATATTAGGACTCATTTTTGATAAACATTCAACTCGTACGCGTGTTTCTTTTGAAGCCGGAATGGTACAGCTTGGTGGGCATGGAATGTTTCTAAGTGGAAAAGAAATGCAACTTGGTAGAGGAGAAAGTGTTTCAGACACAGCGAAAGTATTATCTCATTATATTGATGGAATTATGATTCGTACATTTTCGCACGCAGATGTAGAGGAACTTGCGAAGGAAGCTAGTATTCCTGTTATTAATGGATTAACAGATGATCATCACCCATGTCAGGCATTAGCGGATTTGATGACAATTTATGAAGAAGTTCATACATTTAAAGGGATTAAACTTGCTTACGTGGGAGATGGAAATAATGTATGTCACTCTTTACTGTTAGCAAGTGCAAAAGTCGGTATGCATATGACAGTAGCAACTCCCCCGGGGTATGAACCAAATGAACAAATTGTAAAGAATGCGCTAGAAATTGCAACTGAGACAGGAGCGAATATTGAAATTTTACATAATCCAGAGTTGGCGGTGAAAGATGCAGACTTTGTCTATACGGATGTTTGGATGAGTATGGGGCAAGAAGATACGGAAGGGAAATATAAATTATTCGAGCCGTTTCAAGTGAATGGAAAACTTGTTCAGCATGCGAAAGCAACGTATCGTTTCTTACATTGTTTACCCGCTCATCGTGAAGAAGAGGTAACAGGAGAAATTATAGATGGTCCTTCTTCTGTTGTCTTTGAGCAAGCTGGGAATCGATTACACGTTCAAAAAGCATTATTGGCAAGTCTGCTTCAAAATGTCAAAAAACCTTTCTAATCAGGAAGGTTTTTTTGTTATGAAATGTCTGATGTATATTTGGTGAATGCCCTTTGTATCATTTATAATAAGATGAAGATGAGTAGTTTTGTTTCTTAGTAATATATAAGAGCATACTGGAAAGAGAAAATACTATAAAAGAGATGATGATTGTGCGAACAAGTAAAAAAACATATTCTTTTTTTCAGCGAATATGGAGGATGCCGAAATTTCATTATTATAAGTTGCTCCGTTCGCCAGAAGGAGCAAAGAAAGTGTCACGAGGATTTGCGATTGGGTTTGCTTTGGAAATGCTAGTGCTTTATACAGCGTCACTTGTGTATCTTGTTTTTTATCCAATTGTGCGATTAGCAAAGGGTTCTTTTCCTGCAGCGGTTATTGGCAATATTATCGGAAAAGTATCATTTCTTCCGGTATTTTTGTTTCCGTTTGCATATGCATTAGGAAAAATGTTATATCCGTTTGAAATAAAGGTAATTCCGCATAAACCATATACAATATCTGATCTTTTCTCAAGCGATGTTTTTATGATGCTAAAGAGCTTATTGCAGAGTGAAGTATATGTATTAATTGGGATGACGATTTTAGGTGTTGTGTTCGGAGTGATATCTTATTTTGTTGTGTATTATTTATATGAAAAGAACCGGAAGTTACGTTTGAAAAAAAGAAAAAAACAAACGAGAGAACCACTTGTACAAATATAAAGAATGTCACATCCATTTCCTGCCTTGAATATGTTTAAGAAAAAGGGGGGGAATGAATGTATTATTACTATGTACCTCAAGTATATCCATATGCGAATTATTATACTGCTCCTTATCCACGGCAGCAGTTTGAATTATATCAGCCACCGCAGCCTTCGCAGCAACGAAAACCTTACTTAATGACATGGCCGTATTCAAATGTATATTATGGAAATTATTATGAATCATAAAGCTGCTTCTTTTGGAAGCAGCTTTACATGTTTGTTTTCAAAATTAAATTTTGAATCGTTTGAAGCGAGTGAATGAGTTGGTCACGATCGCTTTCCGACAATGTTTGAAAGTTTTCTTTTAATTTGTCTAAAATAAATTGTTGATATTGATTTACTAACGATTTCCCTTCTGTTGTCAGGTAAATTAAAATGACCCGTCGATCTTTTTCGCTGTAATGCCGCTCTATAAGTTCTTCCTGAATCAATTTATTTAATAGAGGTGTCATGTTTGGTCTTGAAATCGCTAATCGTTTTCCGATTTCTGAGACTGCTAATGTGCCATGTTCATGTAATAGCAATAACACCTGTGTATGTGACGGTGGCATGTGCCTTTGTGAAGAAAATTCTCCAGGAAGCATAAATTTGCGATAAAAAAGAGGCACTAGCGAAAGAAGATGATCAACAATACGTTCCCACTCACGTGATTCCATATAAAGGCCCCCTTCCATTATCATTGTAACAAAAAAGGTATCGTATAAAAATAGAATTGTTTGGCTTAGCCTCAATATTTATAGGACAATACTTGCTTTGTAAATGCATTAGCAATAATCTCATAGCCTTTATCATTTGGGTGTACTTGGTCGTATAGTAAATCTTTATTATCATTTGGTATTAATTTTCGAATTGGTAAAACAATGGACGGTTGATTTGCTTTCGAAATGGAATAAACTGTATCATTCCAGCCGTCTAAAAACATATCAGCATAAGAAGCAATTGAATCATCGAGTTGTAAAGGGTTATAGAGTTCAGATAGAATGAGTAAAGCATTCGGATTGAGTGTCCGAACTGTCTTTACAATATTTTTTACGTCTGTTTCAAAATGAGTCTTTTCTTTATTTAACATTTTAATACCATCTATAACACCTACATTGCGATTTAAACGAAATAAATTATTTCCCCCAATATTTATGGTAATTATATTCGCTTCTTTAATTTTTTGTTGTACTTCTTCTGTCTGAACTTTTTGAACGAGACGATCCGTTGTAAGTCCATTTACTCCAAGGTTTTCCACTTTAATTGGTTTATGAATTTGTTCCTCTATTTGTTTGGAGGCTAATTCCGCGAATCCTCCTTGTGTCGAGCCAAATCCTTTTGCAAGCGAATCCCCTAATACAAGGTGATAAAAAGAATCATTCGTCTGCCTATCAATCCAATGGGGAGTAGACGCTGCTTTTTGTTCTTTCTGTTCTTTTGTCTCATCGTTCTCTTCAAAATATGAATAAGAAATGATTAGAAGGAGGAGACAAAGTATAGTTAAGATGACTTTTTTCATAAATTTATCCTCCTGGTAATTGGTTATTGTATCATACCTAACTGTATAAGCAGTGAAAGTTTATATTATATCTTTATGGAAAGTTTACAATAACTTTACAGAAAATTTGTAGAAGCATGTCAAAAATTATTGACGATATGAAAGTATGTTCGATATGATAATGTCAGATAAATGAATGTATGTCACTCTAATATGAGGAAAGAAGAGAATAAAGGTAGAGAGAAAGCTTTATTAGAGTTTGATAAGAAACTCATTTTATTTGTTTTTCAAGGGACAATTTTATAAGGGGGATTTTTTGTGAAGAAGTCAAAGAAAGTGTTAGCGGGAGCAACGCTTGCATTAGGTGTTATGGCTCCGCAAGTGTTGCCAACAACTGCACACGCAGAGGAACAAGCAGGGGAGAGTACAGTTAATTTACGAATCTTAGAAACTTCTGATATTCATGTTAACTTAATGAACTACGACTATTATCAAACGAAAACAGATAATAAAGTGGGATTAGTTCAAACTGCAACGCTTGTAAATGAGGAGCGTGCAAAAGCGAAGAACTCTGTACTATTTGATGATGGGGATGCTTTGCAAGGGACTCCGCTCGGGGATTATGTGGCGCAAAAAGGTTTGGATGGAAACTATGTTCATCCTTTATATCGTGTAATGAATTTAATGAAGTATGACGTCATTTCTCTTGGGAATCATGAGTTTAACTACGGTTTGGACTACTTACATAAGGCAATTAGTAAAACACAGTTCCCAGTTATTAACTCAAATGTTTTTATAGATGATCATGATAATAATGAAGAAAACGATAAAAATGCATTTGAAAAGTATCATATTTTTGACAAAGTAGTAACAGATGAAGCTGGCAAAACACAAACAGTGAAAATCGGTGTAATGGGCTTTGTACCACCGCAAATTATGGGCTGGGATAAAGCAAATTTAGAAGGAAAAGTAAAAGCGAAAGATATTGTGCAAACAGCGAAGGATTTGGTTCCAGAAATGAAAGCTAAGGGTGCAGACATTATTGTTGCACTAGCGCATTCTGGTGTCGATAAAAATGGTTACAATGCTGGTATGGAAAATGCATCGTATTATTTAGCAACACAAGTTCCTGACGTTGATGCAGTGTTAATGGGACACTCGCATACGGTAATAACGGACAAGTTTGACGGTGTTCCAGTTGTCATGCCTGGTGTTTTCGGAAGTAATCTAGGTATCATTGATATGGAACTGAAAAAGGTAAACGGCAAGTGGGAAGTACAAAAAGATAAATCGGTTCCAAGTGTTCGCCCAATTTCTGATAGCAAAGGAACTGCATTAGTAGAACCTGATAAAAAATTAGTTGATGAGATCAAAGATGATCACGAGGCGACAATTAAATATGTAAATACTCCTGTTGGTAAAACGACAGCACCAATTAACAGTTATTTTTCACTTGTACAAGATGATCCATCTGTCCAGCTCGTTACAAATGCTCAAAAATGGTATGTAGAAAAGCTATTAAAAGATGAAAAGTACAGTGAATTTAAGGGAATCCCAGTCTTATCAGCAGGTGCACCTTTTAAAGCAGGCGGCCGAAATGGTGCAACTTATTATACTGATATTCCAGCAGGAACGTTAGCAATTAAAAACGTTGCTGATTTATATGTATATCCAAATACACTGTATGCTGTAAAAGTAAATGGTGCGCAAGTAAAAGAATGGCTGGAAATGTCAGCAGGGCAGTTCAATCAAATTGATCCAGCGAAGGCAGAAGAACAGTCGTTAGTAAATGTAAACTATCCTACATACAACTTTGATGTTTTAGATGGCGTAAAATACGAAATTGATGTTACACAACCAGCAAAGTATGATAAAGATGGGAAAGTAGTAAACCAAAATGCAAATCGTATTGTGAATGTAACGTATGATGGAAAACCGGTAGCTGATAATCAAGAATTTATTGTTGCTACAAATAATTATCGCGGTAGTAGCCAAACATTCCCTGGTGTAAGTAAAGGTAAAGTTGTATATCAATCTCAAGATGAAACGCGTCAAATCATTGTGAAATATATGCAAGAAACACCAG
>Ga0209025_1001401_pt1 | contig 32001 bp, 28 predicted proteins | sample AraplaMF_Col_mLB_FD_184256 | JGI IMG/M metagenome (GOLD analysis project Ga0209025, IMG submission 184256) | Arabidopsis root microbial communities from the University of North Carolina, USA - plate scrape MF_Col_mLB (SPAdes) (version 2) | ecosystem: Host-associated > Plants > Roots > Endosphere... | reverse complement strand
ATGTGCTACGTGCTTTACATTCTCAACGGAAATTCTTGACACGGCTAGGCCACCTCCATAATATATCGTTCAATCTACAATACTATTGATGATACCAAATTTTCAGTACTTCAAGCAAGTCAACACATGGCACTTACGGCATTTTTACATAAAAAAAGAAAGGCAAACGCCTTTCTTTACAATTTACTCTTTATCTAACGGTTTATTTTTTGGAAATCTCTCGTTATCTTCTTCATTATCACGAATTGTTTTTTGTAATACAAAACAAGACATCGTTAAAAATAACGTTCCAATTAAATAGTACCCTTTTACACTAAGCGTTTCATCTAACGTGTAAATCCCAATTAGCATCCCTGAAAGCGCACAAACAAATGAAGTCCATGCTAAAAACGTGAACGCTTGCGTATTTCTTCTTCTCATCATTATCCCCCTTGTTAGATGCACATCCATTATAGATAAATATATTTACCGTTATGGATTTTTATGTAAAATTCTTTTTCTATTTATTAATCTATCATAAAAAAATGCCCTTTTAAAGATTGTTTTCTGTCTAATCTGAAAAATAAATTAAAAATATTGACATTTATTTCTATTCTACATAAAATAAAAACAAATATTACGAACCTCGAAATATACGGGAGTGGAATTAATTGTTGCAATATGAACACTTTTTAGACTTACTGCTAGATAACGCCAAGAAACTTTTCTATCCTGAAGAATGGGTAAGCCTTGATTTAACACTTTCCAAGACAGAAGTATTTTGTTTACTTTGGATGGAGCGAAATACAGATATTACAATGACAAAAATTGCTGACCTTCTTGATATACCGATGAGTACAACGACAGGTGTTGTAAATCGCCTTGTAAAAAAGGGGTATATTGAACGGTACCGTGATGAAAACGATCGACGCATTGTATTAATTCGTTTAACAGAAAACGGCGTAATGCTCGTTCAAGAAGTAAAACAAAATGCAGCCCATTACTTTAGCCTAGTGACAGAAGCATTGTCAGAAGAAGAAAAAGCATTCTTACTACAAATCTTCCAAAAAATTATGAATCACATTGCTACGTCACAGCAAAAAATAGAAGAAAAGGTTTCTACACCTAGAATGAAAAACATTCCGATTGAATAAAGTGAAACTTTAATCAGTGAGGGGTTTTCTCATCCCTCACTGATTATTAGTTGAACCAATCGGGCATTTACGGACAGTTGCCCCCCCACCTAATTTCTTTGCTCCAGCCGAATTTTTGGACGGAAGTCTTACTGCCCGTTAATGCGGGATAAAGCCCTAACTGGGTTTTTATTCACTTAAATACTTCGATGTTCGTAATATTCGATAACCGAAACAAAGGGGATAGAATGATGAGAATTATTTTGTATACAGGTAAAGGCGGCGTAGGAAAAACTAGCATTTCAGCAGCAACAGCACTTCAAAGCGCAAAACAAGGATTAAAAACATTAGTAATGAGTACAGATCCTGCTCATAGTTTAGGAGATTCATTTGGTATAAAGCTATCTTCTGAGCCATTAGAAATTCGCGAAAACTTGTGGGCACAAGAGATTAATACGATTTATGAAATGGAAAAAGGCTGGGGAAAGTTACAGAAATACATTACCTTGTTATTCACTTCCAAAGCAGCTGATGATATTACAACAGAAGAATTAACGATGTTTCCTGGTATGGAAGATTTAATTAGCTTACTTCGCGTGCTCGATTATTATAAAAAAAACACATACGACGTTATCATCATTGATTGCGCTCCAACAGGAGAAACATTAGCAATGCTTAGTTTTCCAGACATGCTCGGCTGGTGGATGGAAAAATTATTTCCTATTAAAAGAAAAGTTTTAAAAGTCGTTCGTCCTGTAGCTCAACCACTTCTTGGTGTCCCCCTTCCAACCGATGATATTATGGACGAATTAACAAATACACTTGAACAGCTTGGAGAAATGAGAGATATTTTATCGAACCGAGAAATAACAAGTATCCGCATCGTTGTAAATCCCGAAAAAATGGTCATTAAAGAAGCTCAGCGTAGTTTTACTTATTTAAATTTATACGATTATAACGTAGATGCCATCATGATTAACCGTGTCATCCCTAACACTGTCACCGATCCTTATTTTCAAGCATGGAAAGATACGCAAAAGAAATATAAAACATTAATTCAAGATAGTTTTCAGCCGCTTCCTATTTACGAAGCTCCCATGTTTGAACAAGAAGTTGTTGGTTTACCTATGTTAGAGCGTGTAGGCAATGCTTTATTTAAATCCGATCCCTCTCCTACTGAAGTGAAATTCAATGGTCGCACACAATATGTGAAAAAAGATGGCGATGAATATATTTTCGTTCTGTCCATCCCCTTCTCAAACAAAAGTGAACTTTCATTAAATCAAAAAGGTGATGAGCTTATTATTCGAGCCGGCTCTGTTAAACGTAACATCACATTACCAAAAACATTAACACACCTTTCTATTCAAGGAGCCAAGTTTGAAGAGGATGTACTAAACATTCGATTTGGAGGTGTGGTGCATGCATGAGGAATTACTACGAAAAGTAATTCGGACAAAAGTAAGAGTCGGTATGCGTATATTAGAAGAGCTACCTACTCCAATCCAGCAATCAGCTAAGCAAATGCTAAGTATTTTGCAAGAGGAGCTAGCTGCTTATCCGAAAGAACGAGAGCATCATGAAGATAATTTAAAAAGTATCATAATTGAATAATCATCTCTGTATAGAGGGCCTTTTTAGGCTTTCTATACTTTATTGGAGTGATATAAGTTGATAAAAAAACATTCCACTATTACGCTTTGGATCATTCCTTTATTATTTTTCATTCATAACCTTAAAGAAGCTTTCCAAATGCGACAATATCTTGCTAATCAATTTTCAATTCATCTTATAACTAGCCAACAATTTTTCATTGCCATTTCCATATTAACAATCTTCGTCGTACTTATCGTCTTTCTATATCAACTAAACTTCTTGTCTTCTATATACTGGATTATTTTTATACAAGGGGCCATTTTCTTTAACGCAGTGCAACATATTATTTTGTTTTTGATTTATCGCTCCTATAATCCTGGCGTAATATCCTCAGTTTTCATTGTTATCTTTTCTATTTTCTTTTTTTCATCCAAAAAACAATTAATTCATAAAAAGCAATTCGTAATTACACTCATTTTCAGCTTACTTTCTTATCCCATTATAATTTGGATTACCTTACTATTCGCTAGCTGCTTTCAGTAATAAAAAAAGACCAGGAAAACTCCCGGTCCATCACTCTACTTAACAAACATTGGATTCTACGTTATACAAAATTGGAAGGTACAAAATTAGGGTTTTGTTTGTTAAGTAGATTATATGTTGAACGAACTAACAGCGGAGGGGTTCCTTCTATTAGTTCATTAAACCCAATGATTATTTTACGATTTTTTCAAGCTCCTCAAATGAAAGATCTACTGAAATTGAACCATCCTTTGTTTCTTTCTTAACTGCATCTGTTACTTCTTTTGAATGATATAATTCAATTACTTTTTTCAGTGTTGGATCGTCTTTATCTTTCGTACGAGCTGCGAAAATATTAATATAAGGCTTCGCATTTTCATTCTTTGGATCTTCTAAGAAAATAGGATCCTTCGCTGGATCTAATCCAGCTTGACCAGCCACACCGTTATTAATAACTGAAGCAGCTACATCTTTTAATACACGAGGTGTTTGCTGTGCAATAACCGGTGTAATTTTTAACTTCTTCGGATTTTCAGCGATACCACTTGGATCCCCAAATAGACCAAAATCTTTTTTAAGTTTCAATAACCCCGCTGCATCAAGAAGTTTTAATGCACGTGCTTGGTTCGTTGGATCATTTGGAATAGCAATTTCTGAACCATCTGGGATTTCATTTGCTTTCTTATATTTTTCAGAGAATAAGCCCATTGGTGCAATTTGTGTTGTACCGACAGCTGTAATATCTAACTTATGCTCCTTTTTAAATTGCTCTAAGAAAGCAATATGCTGGAATGAGTTTAATTCAATATCTCCATCAGCTAACGCTTTATTTGGCGTTGTATAATCAGAGAACTCAACCAGTTTAATTTTAATTCCTTCTTTTTCAGCTTTTTTCTTCAAAATTTCCCAAACGTCTCCATCCGTTCCAGTTACACCGACGCGAACTACTTTCTCTTTTGCTCCTGCACCTGTGTCTCCACCCGAGCAGCCGCTTAGTGCTGAAATTCCTACAATCGCTGATAATGCAAATGCTAAAATTTTCTTCATTTTCTTTTCCCCTCTTCCTTTTTATGATCTGCGTAAAAACACTTTCGCAAAGTAGTTTCCTAAATTTTGAGCTATCTGTACGAGAATAATAAGTAAAACGACCGTTACGAACATAACTGATGTATCAAAACGTTGATAACCATATGTCATCGCTAAGTCACCAAGACCACCACCACCGACAAGCCCAGCAACTGCAGAAAATTCAATTAAACCAACTGTCATAAACGTAACACCTAAGATCAATGGTGCTAACGCTTCTGGCACGAGAATTTCAAAAACAATTCTAAGTGGTGAAGCGCCCATCGCTTGTGCAGCTTCAATTACTCCTTTCGGAACTGAGACAAGATTTGTTTCAACCATTCTAGCAATACCAATAGATGCCACTAACGTCATTGGGAAGATTGCTGCCGCTGTTCCAATCGTCGTTCCGATCACGCTTCTTGTTAGTGGGCTTAAAGCTACTAAAAAGATAATGAATGGAACTGGACGAATTGTATTAATGATGACGTTAAGAATAGAAAAAACCCATTTATTTTCTAAAAAATTACCTTTTCTCGTTACATATAAAAGTAAACCTAGAGGTATACCAAGAATTATAGCGAATATAAGGGTTACAATTACCATTAAGAGGGTGTCCCCCGTCGCATCTAATATGCGAGGCCAAAATATACTCCAATCAACTCGCATGAGCTTCTACCTCCTTCAGCTTCACTTGCAGTCTTAGATGTTGTAATGCTTTTTGAATTTCCTTCTGTTCACCTTGCAATTCTACAAGAAGATTTCCAAATAGCACATTTTGAAGTTCAATAATATTTCCGTACAGTACATTTACATCGACGTTATAGTTTTTTGCGATATATGATAGTACCGGCTGTCCTGTCTCCTCACCAGTAAAAGTTAAGCGATAAATCTGACCACCATTTTGAATTTTCGCTAGAACACTTTCTGGCAAGTGGTCATTAATAACAGAACGTACAAAGTTTTGAGTTGTCTTTGTTTTTGGTTGTGTGAAAACATCAAACAGTTTTCCTTCTTCAATAACTTTTCCCTTCTCCATTACAGCTACACGGTGACAAATTTCTTTCACAACATGCATTTCGTGTGTAATAAGAAGAATTGTTAAATTATATTCACGATTGACTTTCTTTAATAAGTTTAAAATCTCTGTCGTTGTTTCTGGATCTAAGGCTGATGTTGCCTCATCACATATAAGTATATCTGGTGATGTTGCAAGTGCCCTAGCAATCCCAACACGTTGCTTTTGTCCGCCTGATAACTGCTCCGGATAATAGTTTGCTTTATCTTCTAGCCCTACAAACTTCAGCAGTTCATTGACTCTTTCTTTTATTTCATTCTTTGGTACTTTCGCTAACTTTAATGGATAAGCAATATTCCCAAACACTGTTCTTGAATTAAATAAATTAAAACTTTGAAAAATCATCCCAATTCTTTGTCTAAGTTTCCGTAATTCTTTCGTTGATAAGGATGTAATATCTTTATCATCTATTGAGATCGTTCCTGCAGTCGGTCTCTCTAACATGTTTACTAGGCGTAATAACGTACTCTTTCCAGCACCACTAAATCCGATAATGCCAAAAATTTCGCCCTTCTCAACTGATAATGTTACATCCTCCACAGCATGAACAGATTGCCCACCTGATTCATATACTTTACTTACGTTATTAAAAGAAATCATTTTCTTCCCTCCTATATGCTGTAAAAACTAGAAGTAGAGCTTTCGAGGTAAAATAAAAAGTGCTCTCCTTCTTATCAGTAATAAAAGATAAGAAGGAGAGCACTTATATGTACTCGTTCACATCTTCTCATCTTCCAAGCCTATAAAGACTTGCTGGAGTTAGCACGGTATTAAAAAACCCGTTGCTGAGGTATCGTAGGGCCAGTCCCTCCACCTCTCTGGATAAGAATGTATCGATTTAATTGTCGTTTAATTAATTCTCATTATAGAACTCAGAATAGTGAGAGTCAATACATTTTTTAGAAAAATATTAATTATTTCTTTATTAAAATTTTCAAATAAAAATTCATAATAAAATAGTAATCTTGAAGGTTATGTAAAATTCTTCTCCCTCATATTTTTTAAAAGGATTATTTTTTCTATGAATTGAATACTATTATTTGAATATGAAATCAGAGGAAGGTGAATATATGAAAACAGCTCTATTACTTGTTGATATCCAAAATGATTATTTTCCAAATGGAAAGATGGAATTGCGCAATCCGGTAGAAGCAAGTGAGTATGCCAGTGAGCTACTAAAACACTTTAGAATGAACGGCGAACCTATTTTTCATATCCAGCATGTAGCAATAAAAGATGATGCTACTTTTTTCCTACCTAATACAGAAGGTGTCCATATTCACGAGAATGTCCGTCCGCTTAGAGAAGAAACTGTTATACTCAAACATTATCCAAATAGCTTCCGAGAAACTAATCTTTTAGAACAATTACAACGTTTAGACATTGAACACATCGTCATATGCGGGATGATGACTCATATGTGTATTGATGCTACCGTTAGAGCTGCTTTTGATTTCGGCTTTCATTGTACCGTTATACACGATGCTTGTGCTACAAAAGATCTTTCTTTTAAGAATGCTACTATACCAGCTGTTTATATTCACAATACAATTTTGGCCAGTTTAAATGGAGTATATGCAAATGCAATGAGTACAGAGGAATTTTTGGTTACAAAAAAACACTCCATTCAGTGAGCAAAACCGAAAAGAGTGTTTCTTGTCAAACCATAGATTTTCTTTCAAATTGTATTATACAGGAAATTCTTAAAATGAATACTAAAAAATGTGACTAATAAATCAACTTTTCCCGTCACTTTATTTCTATTTACATGTTTATCCCGCTATTAATAGGGTTTAGCTCGTCCTCTTCGAATAATAGTAATATATGGGATTCTAATTTAAAAGGAGCTCTTCACATTCTGTGAAAAGCTCCTCTACTATTTCTTATAAAGTTTCAGAAGTAGTTTTTGCTTGCATGTGAAGTGCTAAGTAATCTGGGCCACCAGCTTTAGAGTCTGTACCAGACATGTTAAAGCCACCGAATGGTTGGTAACCTACGATTGCACCAGTACATCCACGGTTGAAGTATAAGTTACCTACGTGGAAGTCTTCACGTGCTTTTTCAATATGGTCGCGGTTATTAGAAACAACTGCTCCTGTTAAACCGTATTCTGTATTGTTTGCAATTGCAAGTGCATGATCGAAGTCTTTTGCTTTACAGAATGCTACTACTGGTCCGAAGATTTCTTCTTTCATTAAGCGAGCATCTTCTGCAACATCAGCAACGATTGTTGGTTGGATGAACCAGCCTTTAGAATCGTCTCCTTCGCCACCTGCTAAGATTCTACCTTCTTCTTTACCAATTGCAACATAGCTCATTACTTTATCGAATGCAGCTTGGTCATTAACAGGACCCATGTTTGTACCTAATACTGCTGGGTTAGCAACTGTTAATTCTTTTGTTAATTCAACAGCACGATTTAATACGTGATCGTATACATCTTCGTGGATTACTGCACGAGAACATGCAGAACATTTTTGTCCTGAGAATCCGAATGCTGATGCAACGATAGACTTAGCTGCTAATTCAAGATCTGCTTCTTTATCAACAACGATTGTATCTTTACCGCCCATTTCAGCGATAACGCGTTTTAACCAAATTTGTCCTGGGTTTACTTTCGCTGCACGCTCATAGATGCGGATACCTACATCACGAGATCCCGTGAAGCTTACGAAACGTGTACGAGGATGATCTACTAAGTAGTCACCAACTTCAGAACCGTTACCTGGAACGAAGTTTACTACGCCAGCTGGTAAGCCAGCTTCTTCTAATACTTCCATAAATTTCGCTGCTACTACAGGAGTTGTACTAGCTGGTTTTAGTAATACTGTGTTACCAGAAACTAAAGCAGCTGTTGTCATACCTGCCATAATTGCGAATGGGAAGTTCCAAGGAGAAATGATAACACCTACTCCTAATGGAATGTAAGAGAAACGATTATATTCAATTGGACGGCTTTCTACTGGAATACCGTCTTTTAATTTTAACATTTGACGACCATAATATTCCATAAAGTCGATTGCTTCTGCTGTATCAGCATCTGCCTCATTCCATGGTTTACCTGCTTCTTTTACAAGAATAGCAGAGAATTCATGCTTTCTGCGACGAACGATTGCTGCAGCGCGGAATAAAATGTCTGCACGCATTTCTGGCTTTGATTTTCTCCAAGTTTGGAATGTTTCATCCGCTACTTGCATTGCTTTTTCAGCTAACTCACGGCTTGCTTTTGAAACACGACCAACAAGTTCCTCTTTATTTGCAGGGTTTACAGAAACAATTTTGTCTTCTGTAGTGATTTTTTCTCCCCCAATAATTAATGGATAGTCTTGTCCAAGATAAGATTCTACTTTCTTTAAACCTTCTTCAAACGCTAATTTGTTAGCCTCCACTGAAAAATCTGTAAATGGCTCATGTTTGTATGCTACTACCATTCTTTTTAGCCTCCCCTTAGAAAAACGTTTACATTTTACAACATTATTCTACACGATAATTTAGATTTATTCAAATATTCCTAGACTTATATTTTAAAAATTAATAAATTTTTAAAATATAATAAAAAAAGAGATTCATACATGCGTATGAATCTACAAAATATGAGTATATTCCAAAACATTTTTTCCGATCAATAATATAGTAACTAATAAAAATAAAGTCCTTACATATCCAACGCCTTTTTGAACTGCAAACTTCGATCCAAAATAAGCACCTAAAATCATTGATAATCCCATAATAATACCGTATTCAAAATGAATTATATCTAAAAATAAAAAAGTAATTAAAGATACGATATTACTAACAAAGTTCAAAAGTTTTCCAGATGCCGCTGCTTGAATAAAATCCAAACCTATTAATAAAAATGCAAAAATTAAAAATGATCCTGTCCCTGGTCCAAAAAAACCATCATAAAACCCTATCATTAAAATAACAAAGAAAAATATTAATGTTTTCCTTTTCGTCATCTTCTTATAGGTAGATACGCTTCCCCAATCCTTTTTTGCAATAATATAAATGGCAATAAACACCAACATTACAAGTACTAATGGACGTAAAATATCCGGTGGAATAAATTTTACCACTAAAGCACCTGCGACCGCTCCAATAATAGTTAACGGGATTAACTTTCCTACAATTTTAAAATCGACTTTTCCTGATCGAATAAAATAAATTGCACTCGTAAACGTCCCCATCGTTGCAGCTAATTTATTCGTTGCAATTGCCGAAGCTGGTGACAAACCGACAAACATTAGTGCAGGAAGCGAAATTAATCCTCCACCTCCAACAACTGAATCAATAAAAGCTGCTAAAAATCCGAATGCAATTAATAAAATAATGACTTGAAGACTTAGTTCGTCCATGACCTTTACCCCTTATCCCCTTATTTATAACATTTAAAATTATAACAAAATTCCTCAAGAAAAAAAGCTGTTCCTTTGTGGAACAGCTTTTATCTTTAATCTAAAATTTTTACGAGTGGCTCATCTTGCTTCGCTTCACGTATAATAATCGCTTCTGGACGTTCTACAGATTTAATCGTTACTTGTACTCTCATATAATTTGGGAAGTATTCCATAACAAGCCCTGCTACATATTGTGTAAAACCAATTATTTCCGCTTTTCCATTAAACTGGACAGGAATATCCAGCTTCATTTCTTTTAATTCCTCGTCTCTATACATACCAGTACCGATAACAGCGGAATAATCGCCTTGGAAATAATCGCTTAGTTTTGCTTTGAAGTTAGATACCCTTGCAAGATCTTCACGCTTATTGTCTGTTTTTGCTTGTTCAGACGGGAACAAATAGTATTTCTCGTTAATTTGTTTCCAATCTTCAACCGTTTCACTACCTTTTTCCACATTAGCATAAGAAACAAAGTTTCCTGGCACAAGTGCAGACTTTGGAGATTGACGATAAATCGCAAATGTAATCGGAACGTTTTTTATGTCGGGCTTTTTTTGGTGCATAACTTTCAAGATTTCTTGCGCCATTTTTTTCCCTTCAGCTAACATTTTTTCGTCCTCGATTTTAGCCTCACGCGGATAACCATGCTCTTCATTAAAATATTGAACAGAATTCATTGCTAAACCAACTACAATACCACCAAGTTCAACATCTTTATCGCCTTTTTTCACATAATAATTATGCTCTAAAATATTTGAAATATATATTGGATTTTTTTTATTTTTCACTTCTAGTGATTCTGATCCTTCGCCTAACGCTGGATTGAGCCCTATATTCGGAAATTTAACTGCATCTTTTTTTAATTTGCTCTCTAGTTCCTTTTGTTCGGCATCTGTACGCTTTCTTTTTACAAGCATTTTTACGGTTTGATCATCTAGAGTACTTCCACCTTTAAAGAAATAATCTTTCGTATTAAATGATTCTTTTGCAATACGCATTAATCCTGTTTCAAATTCATCTATATCAAGACGATTATTTAATCCCTGCACAACTAATCCACGTGCAGATCCTGCATCAAATGGAACAGTCGTCTTATAATATTCATCCGAAATAGCATACTTCGGAACGACTGCTTGCTCTTTTGCTTTCCCTGATTTCTCAGCCACTTTTTCATCTTTGTCGGCACCTGCGCTACAACCACTTACAAGTAGGCCAAGACTTAATACCGCTAATGCTATTTTTTTCATGGTAAGTTTGCACCTCTTACTTATTTAGCTCTTGTAAGAACCTCTCTTCATTCCAAACTTCAACATTGTGCTTCTCTGCTTGCGCTAATTTTGAGCCAGCAGCTTCACCAGCAACAACTAAATCCGTACTTTTACTAACACTTCCTGTTACTTTTCCACCTAATGCCTCAATCTTCTTCTTCGCTTCACTGCGTCCCATCACTTCTAATTTCCCAGTTAAGACGACAGTTTTCCCTGCAAAGTAAGATTCAACATTTTGTAAATCTGCACTTTTTATGCCTTTGTATGTCATGTTCACGCCATACTCTTTAAACTGTTGTAATAGCTCTAATACATCTTCATTATCAAAATATGTCACAACGGATTGCGCCATTTTTTCTCCAATTTCATTAATTGATTTTAGCTCTTCTTCCGTCGCTTTCACAAGTGCATCCATCGTTTCAAAATGCTCTGCAAATGTACGTGCTGCTTTCGCCCCGACATGGCGAATTCCAAGGCCAAATAATAATCGCTCTAACGAGTTTTCCTTCGAATTCTCAATTGCTTGTATTAAATTTGTTGCTGATTTTTCACCAAAACGCTCTAGCTGTAGTAATTGTTCTTTCGTCAATGCATATAAATCTGCAAACGTACGAATATAATCTGCATCAAAGAGCTGTGTGATGACACGCTCGCCAAGTCCGTCAATATTCATTGCATTTCTTGAAACGAAATGAATTAATCCCTCGCGAATTTGGGCAGGACAAGTTGGATTTATACAACGAAGTGCAACCTCTTCTTCTAAACGAACTAGTTCACTCTCACATGCCGGACAATGCGTTGGCATGCGGTATTCTTCTTCCTCACCAGTACGCTTATCAAAAATAACGTTCACAACCTCAGGAATAATATCTCCAGCCTTTTTCACAACAACGTAGTCACCAATTCGAATGTCTTTTTCACGAATTAAATCCTCGTTATGTAAGGAAGCACGACGAACGATCGTACCAGCCACTCGTACTGGTTCTAACTCTGCAGTCGGTGTTACAACCCCTGTACGGCCAACACTTAATTCAATGCCCGTTAATCTCGTTACAACTTCTTCAGCCGGGAATTTATAAGCAATCGCCCATCTTGGACTCTTTGCAGTAGTTCCTAGGCTTTCTTGAAGAGCAACATCGTCTACTTTTATAACGATCCCATCAATCTCATAATCAAGATTCGGACGTTTTTCCTGCCATTCTTCTACATAAGCTATAACCTCTTCAATTGTTTCACATGTACGGCGATTTGGATTTGTCTTAAACCCCAGTTCACCTAAGAAATCAAGTGATTCGCTATGCGATGAAATTGTTTTTTCTTCTACATTTGCAAGACCATATACAAACATGGATAGGTTACGCTTTGCTGCAATTTTCGTATCAAGTTGACGTATTGAACCTGCTGCCGCATTACGCGGATTCGCAAATACATCTTCACCGTTTTGCTCTTTTTCTTCATTTAGTTTAACGAATGAACGCTTCGGCATATAAGCCTCGCCTCGCGCTTCTAACGTTACCTCTTCATTTAATCGAAGTGGAATTGCTTTAATCGTTTTCAAGTTTTGGGTAATATCTTCACCTGTTATACCATCACCACGTGTTGCACCTTGAATAAAGCGTCCTTTTTCATAATGAAGTGAAACAGCAAGTCCGTCAATTTTTAATTCGCATATATATCTTACATTCGCATCATCAATTCCTTGACGTACTCTTCGGTCAAAATCACGCAAATCTCCTTCGTTAAATGCATTTCCTAAACTTAACATCGGTGACTTATGCGTTACTTTTTCAAATATATCAAGAACAGTTCCCCCAACGCGCACGGAGGGAGAGTCTTCACTCATGAACTCTGGATTCTCTGCTTCTAATTTTATAAGCTCCTGCATATTACGGTCATACTCCGCATCAGAAACAGAAGGATTGTCTAATACGTGATATTGATAGTTAAATGTATTTAACAAATCACGTAGTTCTTCTATACGTTTTTTTGCTATCTCTTTTGACATATCCTCATTCCTTTCCTATTGTTTCGTCACAGGTGCAAATTTTGCTAATAAACGTTTAACACCAATCGGGCTTGGGAACGCGATATCTAATTCTTTTGAATCACCTTCGCCTTTTACACTTACAACTGTACCGACTCCCCATTTTTGGTGGGAAGCTTTATCGCCTACTGCCCAGCCAATTTGCTCGCCGCCTGTTGTCTTAACAGCCGGACGTACGAAAGCTGAACGAGAGCGTGTTGTTGTTGCCGCAGCTCCTGTCGTTCTTCCTTTTGCACTAAACGAAGTTTCACGCTTCGGCGCTGTTTCATTTAATGGTTCCACCAACTCTGCCGGGATTTCTGTAATAAATCGAGATGCTGCATTCATACTTGTCCTACCAAATAAAGTACGCATTTGCGCATTCGATAAGTATAATTCTTCTTCTGCACGAGTAATACCTACATAAGCAAGGCGACGCTCTTCTTGCATTTCATCTTCTTCCATAAGAGAACGCGTATGCGGGAATATTCCTTCCTCTAAACCAACGATAAAGACTACAGGGAACTCTAGCCCTTTTGCTGAGTGCATCGTCATTAAAATAACTTCTTCACCAGCAGTTGGATCTTCATCTACACGATCAATATCCGCGACAAGAGCTAAGTCTGTTAGGAATGCAACAAGGCTCTTATCTTCACTTTGAGATTCGAACGTTTGCGTAACAGATAAAAACTCATCTAAGTTTTCTAAACGGCCTTCTGCTTCTAAAGAACGCTCATTTTTCAACATCTCGCGATATCCTGTTTTTTCAATGACTTCTTCTACTAATTCTGTAACAGATAAGTACTCTTGCATATTTACCCAGTTGTGTAGTAAACTTGCGAATTCTTTTACTGCCTTTGTAATTTTTGCACTTACACCAACATGCTCAATTTCATCAAATACAGCCGTTAATGAAATTCCGTTTTGCACACCGTAATTAATAATTTTATCGATAGAAGTCGCACCAATCCCGCGCTTCGGCATGTTAATAATACGTGCGAAACTAATCTCATCATCAGGATTCCCAATTAAACGTAAGTACGCCAAAATGTCTTTAATTTCTTTACGGTCGTAGAACTTCGTACCGCCGACAATTTTATAAGGGATATTAGATTTCAGGAAAATCTCCTCAACCATACGAGACTGAGCATTCGTACGATATAATACTGCAAAGTCAGTATATTTTCGGTTACCCATTTGAATATCATCACGAATTTTTTTCGCAACAAAATACGCTTCGTCCTTTTCAGTTGCAGCACGATAATACGAAATTTTGCTCCCAACTTGGTTGTCTGTCCATAATTTTTTCGGTTTACGATTCGTATTTTTTTCAATAACAGCATTGGCTGCATTTAAAATATTTTGTGACGAGCGATAGTTTTGTTCTAACAGAATAACTTGCGCATTCTCATAGTCTTTTTCGAATGACAAAATGTTAGAAATATCCGCACCACGCCAACGATAAATAGACTGATCTGAGTCACCCACAACACAAAGGTTTTTAAAACGTGTTGCTAAATGTTTAACAAGAAGGTACTGTGCTTTGTTCGTATCTTGATACTCATCCACGTGAATATATTGGAACTTGCGCTGATAAAACTCTAGTACTTCTGGAACACGTTCAAATAGCTGAATCGTTGTCATAATTAAATCATCAAAGTCTAATGAGTTATTTTTCAAAAGACGTTTTTGATATTCTGTATATACATCGCTCGTTAATTTTTCATATGGATCAGCGATTGTAATTTTTTTTGCATATTTATCTGCAGATAACAGTTCATTTTTCGCATTACTAATGCCGGCTAAAATAGAGCGCGGCTCAAATTTCTTCGGATCAATATTACGCTCTTTCATAATTTTTTTGACTACAGTTAACTGATCGCCTGAATCTAAGATTGTAAAGTTACGATTAATACCAATACGATCGATATCACGTCGTAAAATACGTACACACATAGAGTGGAACGTAGAAATCCAAATATCTTCTGCTTCTGGTCCGACAAGTGTATCAATACGCTCGCGCATTTCACGAGCAGCCTTATTTGTAAAGGTAATAGCTAGTACATTCCATGGCGCTACACCTTTTTCACCAAGTAAATATGCAATACGATGTGTTAACACACGTGTTTTACCACTACCCGCTCCCGCCATTAATAGTAGCGGTCCATTCGTTGTTTGCACTGCTTTTTGTTGCTGTGGATTTAAACCATTTAATAACTTATCCGTCATACTCATATACGCCTGCACCTACTCTCCTTTTACTGCTTTAACTGTTTTTAACGCCGATTTTATATCATCATAAATAACATTTCCAACAACTACTGTATCGGCATACTGCGCTACTTCTTTCGCTTGTTCTGCATTAGAAATGCCACCGCCATAATATAAATTAGCTTGTTTCAATTCTGCTTTTACATTTTTAACAAGTTCAATATCTCCATACGTACCGCTATATTCTAAATAGAATATCGGTAAATGTAATAGCTTGTCTGCTAAACGCGCGTATGCAATAACGTCATCTTCTGTTAAATCACATTTTGCATCTGTAAGCTGGGCTACTTTCGCTTCAGGATTTAAAACACAATACCCTTCCATGAAAATTTCGTCCCAGTCCATAATATCCCCAAATTCTTTCAATGCCTCGTGATGAACACCTGTTACCCATTCTACTTTTCGGCTATTTAATACGCTTGGGATGTAATAAAAATCAAAGCCTGGTGTGATTGCTTCCACATCAGAAACCTCTAACACGCAAGGAACTGCATATCTACGAATGCTAACTAGCATGTGTAATACGTTATCAATTGTAACTCCATCACTTCCGCCTACAATAACAGCATCGGTTCCAGACTCACAAATCATTTCTAAATGTTCATCGCTTAACTCCTTATTTGGATCAAGCTTAAATACATGTTTCCATCCGGAAATATCGTACATGAAAACACCCTTTCTTTTCTCTAGTTATATCTATGTCTGTTCAAAATAACAGTTAATTTGCATCAGGATTTTTTAAAATTCCTTTTAAATCTCCTCTTCCCTATTTGTTCAAAAAGAGGATCTAGTTTTAAACTTCTTTTTGTGCATTCTTTCATTATAACAAAAAAAGCTACTTACACACACGCCCATTCCAACATCTTTTTTAACGTCAAATGTTGGATTACATATCACAAAAATCACATGGAATACTAATAAAAGAAATAGTATTTGCTATTTCGAAGTTCATCAAAAAGGAGTGTTTTTCAAATGAAGCAAAACATCGGTACAATAAACGCTCTAATTCGAATTACACTCGGACTTATCCTCTTCGGTTGTAGTACAGCGAAACTCGTACGCAAACCGTGGTGCACTTGGTCTAAAGTTTTACTATGGATTGGTGCCATGAAAATTGCAGAGGGGATTGTTCGTTTCTGCCCTATTGCTGAAGTATGTAAATTTGGAAAATACATGAGTATGGGCGCATTTAAAATGCCTAGCATGAATTTTACTGAAAAAGGACATGCTAAAGAAGAAGTGAATCAAACTTCTACCCATGACAAACCAAAGTCAAATGGAAGTTACGACTCTTCTGACAAAGAGATTGAGTCAGCGATTGAAGAAATAATCCTGGCCAAACCGCTTTGAATCATTTGTCACGATGCAAGATGCTCTCAAAGGGACTTAGCTGCTGCAGTGGGCGGTTAAGTCCTCTTTATTTTACCACAAAACAGAACATACATTCTTTTTTCATCCCTAACACGTACATAAAAGATACCAAATAAAAAAATTCAGAAAATTAGGTGTGAACCCCTTGCTTAAAATGATATAAAAATGATATCATTTTTATATCAGGAGGCGATCATATGAAAGAAAAACAAGTATTTTATGTAAATGGGTTTCTGGGTGTTATTGGAATTTTAGTTTTAGCCGCTATCGGTGTATTTTGCCTTGTACAAGAAATGTTTGTAATAGCTATTTTAGCTCTCATATTAGCATCTGTTTTGGCTACAGGCATCGGTATCGTTCAACCGAATCAAGCGAAAGTTATTACGTTCTTCGGTAATTATTTAGGAACAATTCGTCAAAACGGTTTATTTTTAACAATTCCATTTGCATTCCGTCAAACTGTATCTTTACGTGTTGAAAACTTTAATAGTAAGAAATTAAAAGTAAATGATATTGAAGGAAATCCAATTGAAATTGCAGCTGTTATCGTATATAAAGTGGTTGATTCTGCAAAAGCAATGTTTGGTGTTGAGCATTACGATCGATTCGTAGAAATCCAAAGTGAAACAGCAATCCGCCACGTTGCAACAAAATATCCTTACGATAATTTCCAAGATGAAACTTGTATTACGTTACGTGGAAATACTGAGGAAATTTCAGAAGAGCTAAAACGCGAATTAGAAGCGCGTCTTGAAATCGCTGGTGTAGAAGTATTAGAAACTCGTTTAACGCATTTAGCTTACGCAACAGAAATTGCCCATGCAATGCTACAACGTCAACAAGCAAAAGCAGTGTTGGCTGCTAGAAAAGAGATTGTTGAAGGTGCTGTGAAGATGGCCAAAGATTCAATCCATATGTTAGATGAAGAAGGCGTACTGGAACTCGATGACGAGCGTAAAGCAAATATGGTAAATAACTTATTGGTTGCCATCGTTTCAGATAAAGGTGCGCAACCAGTTATTAATACAGGAAGCCTATATTAATAGGTTGTAAATAATAATGGCTAAAAAGAAAAGCTTTCCATTACGTATTGATCCTGAATTACACGCAGTCATCGAAAAATGGGCGAATGATGAGTTTCGTAGCGTCAATGCACACATCGAGTATTTACTTCGAGAAATGGCAAAGCAAAAAGGAAAATTGAAAAAAGATAAAGATGCATAAAAATCCCGCTGATTTCTCAGCGGGATTTTTTATACATTAACTTCTCGTCATCTCATGCCCAATTGCACGATATCCTATATCACTTCGATAAAATAGACCATCACTCTCAATTTTACCGATTTCTTTATATACTTTATCTTTTGCTTCTTGTAAACTATTCGCCTTGCAAGCAACAAATAATACACGGCCACCATTTGTTACAAAATCACCGTGTTTCATTACTGTCCCCGCATGGAAAACAATCACATCTTGCAATGTATCTAATCCGTTAATAACTTCACCTTTTTTATACGCTTCTGGATATCCTTTAGAAGCAAGTACAACACCGATAACAGCATCTTCTGACCATTGTAAAGTTAGTTCACTTTCATCTAACACAGCGTTGCATACATCAACTAAATCATTCTCTAAGCGAGGTAATACAACTTCCGTTTCAGGATCACCAAAGCGAGCATTAAATTCAATTACCTTTGGACCATCATTTGTTAAAATAAGCCCTGCATATAAAATACCTGTAAACGAACGATTTTCTTGGATCATCGCTTTAGCAGTTGGGTGTAATACTGTTTCAATCGCCTCTTGAACTGCTGATTCTGGAATTTGTGGTACTGGAGAATATGCGCCCATTCCACCTGTATTAGGACCCTTATCGCCATCAAAAGCTCGTTTATGGTCTTGAGCAATTACCATCGGATGTACAGTTGTTCCATTTACAAATGCCATCAATGAAAATTCTTGTCCATCTAAAAACTCTTCAATAACGACCTTCTTACTTGCCACGCCGAATTTCACATCTTGTAGCATTTCTTTCACAGCTTGTAATGCCTCTTCAAGCGTCATTGCTACCGTTACACCTTTACCAGCAGCTAATCCATCAGCTTTAACAACAATTGGCGCACCAACTTTTTGAATGTACTTTACTGCTTCATCATAGTCTGTAAAAGTTTCGTATGCAGCAGTTGGTATATTATACTTTTTCATCAACTCTTTCGTAAAAGCTTTACTGCCTTCAATAACAGCAGCCGCTTTATTCGGACCAAATACGCGAAGTCCTTCTTCTTTAAAACGATCAACAATTCCATTCATAAGCGGAATTTCTGGCCCAACGAAAGTTAATTCAACATTATTCTCTTTGGCAAATAAAACTAATGCATCAAAATCATTTTCATCAATATCAACTGGTATTGCAACATCTCGCATACCTTCATTACCTGGTGCTACATACACCTTCTCCACCTTTTCAGATTGTGCAAACTTCCAAGCTAAAGCATGCTCACGCCCACCGCGGCCAATTACTAAAACATTCATATTTCATCCCCCAATAATTAAATAGGTACAAACTAGAAGCTATGCTCCTAGTTTGCTTTTTCATATCAATAGAAGTTTAAAAGGGAGGATCGAGAGAACCGAGCAGGTCGAGGCGCATTTTCCAAGAGGATACGGAGTATAGTTTTCCTACATGAGTACCGCACTGGCATTGCAACGACGACATGCGAAGATTATCTCGACCGGACCTTTTAGACATCCTCTATTAGTGTTTGAAATGACGTACGCCAGTGAACACCATCGTAATCCCATACTTATCTGCCACTTTAATAGAATCCTCATCACGAATTGATCCACCTGGTTGGATAATTGCTGTAATACCAGCTTTTGCTGCTTCTTCTACTGTATCTGGCATTGGGAAGAAAGCATCAGATGCAAGTGCGCTACCTTGTGCTTTTTCGCCAGCTTGTGTAATTGCAATTTTTGCAGAGCCTACACGGTTCATCTGTCCCGCGCCTACACCAACCGTCATGTTATCATTCGCTAAAACAATTGCATTTGATTTCACATGTTTTACAACTTTCCAAGCTAGTTTTAAATCTTTCCACTCTTGCTCTGATGGTTCACGTTTCGTTGGAATTGAAATTGTGTTCTCATCTAATGATAACGTATCTTCCTCTTGAACAAGAAGACCACCTTGTACAGAAGTTAGTTTTTTGCTTGCACTTGTCGCTTTTTCAATATTTACAGTTAGTAAGCGTAAGTTCTTCTTGCTTTGCAACACTTCTAAAGCTTCTTGCGAGAACGAAGGAGCGATAACAATTTCTAAGAAAATTTCGTGTAACTTTTCTGCTGTAGCTTTATCAATTTCACGATTTGCTGCAATAATACCGCCGAAGATTGATACTGGATCCGCTTCATAAGCACGAGTATATGCCTCGTGAATATCAGTTCCTACTCCAACGCCACATGGATTCATATGTTTTACCGCTACTACTGCTGGTTCTGTAAATTCTTTTACGATGCTAAGCGCTGCGTCTGCATCATTAATATTGTTATAAGATAATTCCTTACCATGTAATTGTTCTGCATATGCAACAGAAGAAGTTGCAGCAAATGGTGCTTTATAGAAAGTAGCCTTTTGATGTGGGTTCTCTCCATAACGTAAGTCTTGCTTTTTCTCAAACGTCACAGTTAACGTTTCTGGACTTTCTTCACCCATTTGTTCTGTTAAGTAGTTAGAAATTAACGCATCATATGCCGCTGTATGACGGAATACTTTCGCTGCTAATTTACGTTTCGTCTCTTCTTTTACTTCGCCGTTCTCTTTCAGTTCTGCTAATACAACATCATAATCTACTGGATCTACGATTACCGATACAAATTTATGATTTTTCGCAGCAGAGCGAATCATTGTTGGGCCACCAATATCAATATTTTCAATTGCATCAGCAAATGTTACATCAGGCTTAGCGATTGTTTCTTTAAATGGGTATAAGTTAACAACAACAAAGTCAATTGGTTGAATGCCTAATTCATTCATTTGCGCTACATGTGTTTCATTATCACGAACTGCTAATAGACCACCATGAATATTTGGATGTAATGTTTTTACACGGCCATCCATAATTTCTGGGAAACCAGTTACTTCAGAAATACCGATTACTTGTAAACCATTTTCTTCTAGTAATTTTTTCGTACCACCTGTTGAAATAACTTCAATCCCTTGTTCTAGTAAACCTTTAACAAATTCTACTACTCCTGTTTTATCTGAAACACTTACTAATGCACGCTTTTTCATTTATCCTTCACCCCTGGTTGTATGTTAGTTAACAGTTGGTTCTTTCACAGACTGAACAATTTGATTCACTGTATTTACGTATAATTTATGTTCAACTTGTTGAATTTTCTTTTGTAAGCTTTCTCTCGTATCACCTTCAGAAACAACTACTGCTTCTTGCGCAATAATTGGACCTGTATCCATACCTGCATCTACATAATGAATTGTTACTCCAGTTACTTTCACACCTGCTTCTAACGCTTGACCGACAGCATCTTTCCCTGGGAAACTCGGTAGTAGTGATGGATGAATGTTAATAATCTTCCCGCCATATGCTTCTAGTAAAGTTGGCCCAATTAAACGCATATATCCAGCTAAAATAACATAATCAATTTCATACTCTTCTAGCTTCTTTAATATTTCTTTTTCAAATGCTTCTTTTGACTCATATGCTTTCGCTGAAAAAGCGAAACATGGGATATGATGATAATGTGCCCGTCCAATAACGCGTGCTTCTGGTTTATCACATACTAATAAACTAATATCTGCATCCAATCTCTTTTCTTCTACCGCATTAACGAGAGATTGAAAGTTAGATCCGCTTCCAGAAGCAAAAACTGCTAATCTACTCATAGTGCTGTGCCCCCATTGAAGGTAACGCCATCCCCTTGTACAGTACGACCAATAATACGAGCTGTTTCTCCTTGCTCTTCAAGAAGACGAACAATATCTTTTGCATCTTCTTCCCTTACCGCTACTACCATACCAATACCCATGTTAAAAATATTGAACATTTCTTTCTCTTCTAGTTTCCCAACTTCTTGAAGCAAATTGAAAATCGGCTGAATTTCCCAAGATCCAAGTTCAATCTCAGCACCAATTCCTTCTGGCAACATACGTGGAATATTTTCAATGAATCCACCACCTGTAATATGAGCCATACCGTACACTTCATGTTTTTTCAATAGTTCTAAAATAGGTTTGACATAAATTTTCGTTGGTTTTAATAACTCCTCACCAAGAGGTAGTTCTAAGCGTCCATAAATGCGATCTAAAGATAGTTCTCCATCTTCTAGTAACACTTTTCGTACTAAAGAGTAACCATTACTATGAATACCGCTAGATGCTAAGCCAATTAATACATGACCAGCTTCAATCTTTTCACCTGTTACAATTTTCTTTTTATCAACAATCCCAACTGTAAAACCAGCTAAATCGTATTCTTCCGTAGAATACATTCCTGGCATTTCAGCTGTTTCCCCACCAATTAATGCACAACCAGCTTGGCGACAGCCCTCTGATATACCTTTGACGATGTTTTCAATTTTACTAGGTTCAGCTTTACCACAAGCAATATAATCAAGGAAGAAAAGCGGCTCTGCCCCTTGGACAACAATATCATTTACACACATCGCTACTGCATCAATACCAATTGTGTCATGTTTATCTGCCATAAAAGCGAGCATCAATTTTGTTCCCACGCCATCTGTTCCAGATACTAATACAGGTTCTTCTAATGCAAATTTTGATAGATCAAACATACCTCCAAAACCGCCTAAACCGCCTAGTACTTCTTTTCTCATTGTTGTTTGTACGTGTTTTTTCATGCGAGATACCGCTTCATATCCAGCTTCAATATCTACTCCTGCTTGCTTATATGCATTCGCCATCGTTATTTACACCTCGTCTTTTAATTTCTCCCCATCCAGGGCGGCCGTTTTTAAGAAAGAAGCTAGCTTCTACATCAAAAGAAGTAGAAGCTTTTTTCACTTTCTTATTTCATACTTTCTAAAAGCTCTTGCTCATAATCATAAAGAGCTGTTGGATAGTCTCCATTGAAGTAAGCCATACATAGGCCGCCATATTTCCCTTCATATGGACGTCCAATTGCATCTACTAATCCATCTTCACTTAAAAATGTTAAAGAATCCGCTCCGATCATTTCACGGATTTCTTCTACTGTATTATTTGCTGCAATTAATTCTTTTCTCGTTTGAATATCAATACCATAGAAACATGGATATTTTAGAGGCGGTGAAGCAATTCTTACATGAACCTCTGTCGCTCCAGCTTCACGAAGCATACGAACAATTCGTTTGCTTGTCGTTCCTCTTACGATAGAGTCGTCAATCATAACAACTCGTTTCCCCTCAACTACACCTCTTACTGCGGAAAGCTTCATCTTTACCCCTTGCTCTCGCAGTTCTTGAGAAGGTTGAATAAACGTACGTCCAACGTAACGATTTTTAATTAATCCTAACTCATATGGAATACCTGTCGCCTCAGCATAACCGATCGCAGCTGAAATACTAGAATCTGGTACACCAGTAACAACATCAGCTTCAATAGGAGCTTCTGCCGCTAAACGTTTCCCCATGTTTTTACGTGCTGCGTGGACATTAATACCAGCGATATTAGAATCCGGACGCGCAAAGTAAATGTACTCCATACTACAAATTGCATGATCTACTTCATTTGTAAAACGATCTACGTGAATTCCTTCATCATTGATGATAAGTAATTCACCCGGTTCTACATCACGAATGTATGTTGCACCTACTACATCGAAAGCACATGTTTCTGATGCTACAACGTAAGCATCACCCATCTTTCCAATTGAAAGAGGACGGAACCCATTCGGATCTAGCGCAACAATCATTTCATTCCCAGTTAGTAAAAGGTATGCAAACGCACCTTTCACTTTATTTAGTGCCTCTTTTACACTTTCAATTAAAGAATCTTTCGTACTACGCTTAATAAGATGTAAAAGTACTTCTGTATCTGAACTCGTTTGAAAAATACTTCCCTCTGCCTCTAATTCGCGGCGAAGCATTTTTGCATTAATTAAATTTCCGTTATGAGCTAATGCCATACTATGATCAGAAAAACGGAATAATAATGGTTGAACGTTAGCTACTTCACTTCCACCAGCCGTCGCGTATCGTACGTGTCCGATTGCTGATTTTCCGTTCAATCCTTCTAGCTCACCTCTTGAGAACACTTCCGATATTAAACCTAATCCCTTGTGACCGACGATTTTTTCCCCATTATTTACAACAATGCCTGCGCCCTCTTGCCCACGGTGCTGCAAACTGTGCAATCCGTAGTACGAAACTTGTGCCGCATTTTCATGCCCCCAAATTCCAAAGACGCCACATTCTTCATTTAACCCCTTTATTTCAGCAAGCATGGGATTGCCCCTTTCCAAGCCTGTCTCATTTCATCTATATTTGCTGTAAGTAATACTTCATTTTCTTCATTATGAATTGTTACCTCATTTGTATCTGTCACTGCTCCAACTTGAATTGCTTCGACGACTTTCTCGAACGCTTCTTTGTTTTCACGTTTTACAGTTAGAACGAAGCGAGATTGTGATTCCGCAAATAATACCGCCGTTGCTTCACCGTATAATTTCACAGTAGCACCTAAACCGTTAGCACCAATTGCACTTTCAGAAATTGCAACTGCTAAACCACCTTCAGCAACATCATGTGCCGATTGAACAAGGCCAGCTTGAATTGCTTCTAATACTTGTTTTTGGCGTTTTAATTCTACATCTAGATCGATACTTGGTGATTGGCCGAAAATTTTGCCGTGGACCATTTTCTGTAATTCACTTCCACCAAATTCAGCTTTCGTCTCTCCAATTACGTACACTAAATCGCCAGCTTGCTTAAATTCTTGTGTTGTTACATGTTTTAAATCATGGACAAGACCAACCATCCCAACAGTCGGTGTTGGATATACCGCTTCACCACTACGCTCGTTATACATCGATACGTTTCCGCCAATAACTGGCGTTTGTAATGTGCGACAAGCTTCACTCATACCATCTACCGATTTCTCAATTTGCCAGAAGATTTCCGGTTTTTCTGGGTTACCAAAGTTTAAGCAATCTGTAATTGCAAGTGGCTCTCCACCAGAACATACGATATTACGCGCTGCCTCTGCTACTGCAATTTTACCGCCCGTTTCTGGATCTAAGTAAATATAGCGAGAGTTACAATCTGTCGTCATTGCTAATCCTTTTTCTGTACCGCGTACACGTACAACCGCTGCATCTGAACCTGGTGTAACAACTGTGCTTGTGCGTACTTGATAATCATATTGATCATATACCCACTCTTTACTTGCAATTGTCGGTTGTTGTAGTAAAGCGAATAACGTTTCTTTATAATCTTCTACTTGCGGTGTTTCCACTTTCATCTGCTGGAACTCAGCAAAGTATGCTGCTTCTTTTGATGGTTTATGATAAATTGGCGCTTCTTCTGCAAGAGCATCTGCTGGTACTTCAGCTACCATTTCACCTTTATGGAATAAGCGAAGCATTTTGTCTTCCGTTACTTTCCCCATCGTAACTGCTGCAAGACCATACTTCTCAAATAAATCTACTATTTCTTGCTCTCTACCTTTTTTGATAACAATTAACATACGCTCTTGTGATTCAGATAGCATCATTTCATATGGTGTCATTCCCGTTTCACGCTGTGGTACATCATCTAAGTACATTTCAATACCCATACCTGCTTTACTTGCCATTTCTGCAGAAGATGAAGTTAAACCAGCAGCTCCCATATCTTGAATTCCAACAAGTGCATCAGACTGAATAAGTTCTAAACATGCTTCGATAAGAAGTTTCTCCATAAATGGATCTCCTACTTGAACTGCCGGACGTTTCGCTTCTGAGCTTTCAGATAGTTCTTCAGATGCGAATGTTGCACCGTGAATACCGTCACGACCAGTTGATGCTCCTACGTACATTACTGTATTGCCAGCACCGTGTGCTTGCCCTTTTTTAATATCCTCGTGGTTAATTAAACCTACGCACATTGCATTTACAAGTGGATTTCCTTCGTAACATGGATCGAATTGTACTTCGCCACCAACAGTAGGAATACCGATGCAGTTACCGTATCCTGCGATTCCTGCTACTACTTCTTCGAATAAATATTTCACACGTGGTGATTGTAGTTCACCGAAGCGAAGTGAGTTTAATAGAGCTACTGGACGTGCTCCCATAGAGAATACGTCACGGATAATACCACCAACGCCTGTTGCTGCTCCTTGATATGGTTCAATAGCAGAAGGATGGTTATGGCTTTCCATTTTAAATACAACCGCTTGATTATCACCGATATCTACAATTCCAGCGCCTTCTCCAGGGCCTTGCAGGACACGCTCACCTGTTGTTGGGAACTTGCGAAGAACTGGTTTTGAATTTTTATAACTACAATGTTCAGACCACATTACAGAGAATAAACCTGTTTCTGTATAATTCGGCAAACGGCCTAGAATCTTTTCAACCATGGCAAACTCTTCGTCTGTTAGCCCCATTTCCGCATATATACGCTCTTCTTTAATTTGTGTTGGATTTGGTTCAAGCATTAACGACATATGTTTCCCTCCACTGTTTTAAGATAGATTGAAAGACTTTTAACCCTTCAGCACCACCAAGCAATTCATCTACAGCACGCTCTGGGTGTGGCATCATACCAAGTACATTTCCCTTTTCATTTACAATACCAGCAATATCTGAAACGCTACCATTCGGATTTTCTACATAACGGAATGCGATTTGATTATTCTTTTCTAATTGTTTAAGAGTTACTTCATCACAATAGTAATTCCCTTCACCATGTGCAATTGGAATATTGATTACTTCATCTTTTTCATATTGTGATGTAAACATCGTTTCGTTATTTTCAACACGTAACTGAACCGTGCGACACATAAATTTTAAGTTTTCGTTTCTTATTAGTGCTCCTGGTAGTAATCCTGATTCAACAAGAATCTGGAATCCATTACACACTCCTAAAATTGGTTTTCCTTGCTCAGCAGCTTTTTGCACTGCTTTCATTGCGTTAGCAAAGCGAGAAATAGCACCACAACGTAAATAGTCACCGTAAGAGAATCCACCAGGTAGTAAAATTGCATCATATTCATCTAAATTCTCTCTATCGTGCCAAACGTAATCTACTTCTTCACCAAGCTCATCTTTAATTGCATGGAACATATCGACATCACAGTTCGAACCCGGAAATACTATTACGGCAAATTTCACTGTGCGACAACCTCCTCAACTTCATAACGGAAGTCTTCCATTACAACGTTTGTTAATAGTTTTTCACACATTTCTTTTACCTTTGCGTCAAGGTCAGATACTGATTTATCAATTGTTAATTCCATATATTTTCCGATTCGAACGTCTTGTACTTCTGTGAACGAAAGACTATGAAGTGCCCCTTTTACTGCTGTTCCTTGTGGATCTAATACGCTTTCTCTTAACGTTACATATACCTTAACTTTATACATGTGAAATTCCCCCTAAACGTTTTAAAATCTCTTCATAAGCTTCTGTTAAATTTCCAAGGTCACGACGGAATACGTCTTTATCAAATTTTTCATTGCTCGTTTCATCCCATAAACGGCAAGTATCTGGTGAAATTTCATCCGCTAAAATGATTTCTCCTTCATCTGTTACACCAAACTCTAATTTAAAATCTACTAATCTTACACGACAGCTTGCGAAATGATCAATCAACACTTGATTGATTTGTAGAGCCATATCTCGTAATACGCTTACTTGCTCTGGTGATGCAACGTTTAATACACGAATATGATCTTCCGTTACAAGCGGATCTCCTAAATCATCATCTTTGAAGTAAAATTCTACGATTGGTTCTGCAAGTACAGTTCCCTCTTCCATTCCTAATCGTTTTGAAAGACTTCCTGCAATTACATTTCTTGTGACAACTTCTAGAGGAATAATACTCACTTTTTTAACAAGTTGCTCTGTTTCAGATAACTTCTCTACAAAATGTGTTTTTATTCCTACTTCTTGTAACTTTCTGAACAATAAAGTTGTAATCTCATTGTTCAAACGACCTTTTCCTGTAATCGTCTCTTTTTTCTCCCCATTGAAAGCAGTCGCACTATCTTTGTACTCTACCCAAACCATATCTGCTGATTCTGTACGATAAATTCTTTTTGCCTTACCTTCATACAGCAATTCTAGCTTTTGCATTTCGCAAGCCCCCTGTAGTTTGAAAAATGTGAATAATGTTTTTATAAAGAATGGCACAGAATGACTCTATTCTGTGCCATATGAAATTTTACGCTTCGTTTAATCCAAGGCGTTCAAAGATTGTATCAACGTGTTGCATATGATGCTCATAGTTGAAGCATTCATTAATTTCTTCTTGTGTTAACTTGCTTGTAATACGCTCATCAGCTTCTACAAGCTCTTTAAATTGTACTTGTGTTTCCCAAGCTTCCATCGCTTTAGGCTGTACGATATCATAAGCTTCTTCACGTACCATACCTTTGTCGATTAGTGTAAGCATTACGCGCTGAGAGTAAATTAAGCCGTATGTTCTTGTCATATTGCGTTTCATATTCTCCGGGTATACAGTTAAGTTTTTAACGATATTACCAAAGCGATTTAACATGTAATTTAATGCGATTGTAGCATCTGGTAGAATTACGCGTTCTGCTGAAGAGTGAGAAATGTCGCGCTCATGCCATAATGGAACATTCTCGTAAGCCGTCATCATATAACCGCGGATAACACGAGCTAAACCAGTCATATTTTCAGATCCAATTGGATTACGTTTATGTGGCATTGCAGAAGAACCTTTTTGACCTTTTGCGAAAGCCTCTTCAACTTCACGTGTTTCACTCTTTTGTAAACCACGAATCTCAACTGCCATCTTTTCAATAGATGTTGCGATTAGCGCAAGTGTTGACATGTAATGTGCATGACGATCACGTTGCAATGTTTGTGTTGAAATTGGTGCCGCTTCTAATCCTAAGTTTTCACAAACAAATTTTTCTACGAATGGATCAATGTTCGCGTATGTACCAACTGCACCAGATAATTTACCAACGCGAACTGTATCCGCAGCTTGTTTGAAACGCTCTACGTTACGTTTCATTTCTTCATACCAAAGACCAAGTTTTAAACCAAATGTCGTTGGCTCTGCATGAACACCGTGCGTTCTTCCCATCATAATCGTGTATTTATGCTCTTTCGCTTTGTTAGCTAAAATGCTAACGAAGTTTTCTAAGTCTTTTAACAAGATTTCATTTGCTTGTTTTAAGATGTAAGATAAAGCTGTATCTACTACGTCTGTAGATGTTAAACCGTAATGAACCCATTTACGTTCTTCACCTAATGTTGGTGTTTCTGATACAGCACGAGTGAAAGCAACTACGTCATGACGTGTTTCTTTTTCAATTTCATAAATACGATCAATATCAAATGATGCATGCTCACGAATTTTTTTAACATCTTCTTTTGGAATATCGCCAAGCTCAGCCCATGCTTCACAAGCTAAAATCTCAACTTCTAACCACGCTTTAAATTTGTTCTCTTCCGTCCAAATTGCACCCATTTCTGGGCGTGTATAACGACTAATCATCTTTTTCCCTCCAACAGTTGTTCTTGATGGTCCCAAATATGCAAACTCTTCGCTTTTTCTAGAGCGACTTCAATATTATCATTTAAAATATTAACATGCCCCATTTTTCGCTGCGCTTTTGCTTCTTCTTTTCCATACAAGTGTAAATAGCACCCGGTTAATCTATTCACTTGTCCTAGGACCCCTTCTATATGTTCGCCTAAAATGTTTACCATGACAACTGGTTTTAACAAATTTGTTTCTCCAAGAGGTAAATTACAGATTGCTCGAATATGTTGACCAAATTGACTCGTTTCACATGCATCCTGTGTATAGTGTCCTGAATTGTGAGGTCTTGGTGCTAATTCATTAATGTAAATCTCACCATTAGCTGTAGCAAACATCTCTACCGCTAGTGTTCCCACAAGTTCTAATTCATCCGCAAGTACCTTTGCGTAAGCAATTGCTTTTTGAGAAAGTTCTTCTGTAATGCGAGCTGGAACGATAGATTCATGTAAAATGTTATTCACATGAATATTTTCCGCTACTGGAAACACTTTCGTTTCACCACTTACACTACGAATGACAATAGCTGATACTTCTTTTTCAAAAGGCACCCATTTTTCTAGAATGCATTCTGCTTCATTCGCAAGATTTCGTGCCTTCTCAACATCAGCTTCACTTCTTAAAACAACTTGCCCTTTCCCATCATATCCACCTGTCGTTGTTTTTAAGACGGAAGGATATGATAACTCAGCAATCGCTTTAGTAAGCTGCTCTTGATTTTGAACTAATCTATACGTCGCTACCGGTAACCCGGCTTTTTCAATTGCATTCTTTTCTGTAAAACGATTTTGCGTTTTATTTAACAACTGACTACCTTGTGGTAAGTAAGCATGTTTTTCAAGCCATTGTAAACATCTATAATCAATATTCTCAAATTCATATGTGACAACATCACTTATCTCTGCTAAATGCTGAATTGCTTTTAAATCGTCATATGGTGCAACAATTTCAACATCAGCAACTTGTGCACATGGTGAATGCTTTGTAGGATCTAAAACAGCAATTTTATATCCCATCTCCTTAGCTGCCAATGCCATCATTCTTCCAAGCTGGCCGCCTCCAATAATGCCGATTGTTTTTCCAGGTAAAATGATTCTCGTCATACTAGCTCACTACCTTCACGCACATCTTTTTCAATCGCTTCTCGTCTCAATTCCAATGCATCATGTATATCATCATGGAATGATCCAAGTATTTGTGCAGCAAGTAATCCAGCATTTGTTGAACCAGCTTTACCAATTGCAACAGTTGCAACTGGAACCCCTCCTGGCATTTGGACGATGGATAATAATGAATCTAATCCGTTTAACGCTTTTGATTGAACTGGAACGCCAATTACAGGAAGATTTGTCTTCGCTGCAACCATTCCTGGTAAATGCGCTGCTCCACCAGCTCCAGCAATAATAACTTTCAATCCACGTTCACGAGCCGTCTCTGCATATTCAAACATATAATCCGGAGTCCGATGAGCGGATACAACTTTTTTCTCATACGGTATATTTAATTCATCTAAAATGTCACAAGCATATTTCATTGTTTCCCAGTCTGACGTGCTTCCCATTATGACTCCAACTAGTGATTTCATATTAGAATCCCCCCGATTCAAATAAAAAAAGCCTGAAATAGAACAGTTTCTCTTTTACTATGAGAGAAAGCGCTCTACTCAGGCATACGTATCCCTTGTGAATAGAAAAATACCGAGTGACTTTCCCTCATAGTCTAACGAATAACGGTCGTTAGGTAGAGACTTGCAGGCCATATCCCCGCGATTATATGAGGTCTTATATATTATTGTTTCTATGGCTATATTAACAATATTTTATAAACAATGTCAATAAATAATCGAATGTTTTTTTACTAGTTACCAATAACGTTCGTGTTTTAGTTATATTCAAAAGAAGAATTGCAACTATATGCAAGAAGGAAAGGGAATTAGAATATATATTTCTAGAGATCTATTTTACGTACAATTGTTTATATGGTACTTCAGTACATTTTAATAAAAGTATATAAACTCTTATTCTCTATACATCAATAGAACTTATATTATAGCGATTTAATTTTTAGGGGGAGAATAACCGTGAAAAAAAATAACTATGCTATTATCTTATTTATTTTTCTCTATCGCAGTAATTGCTATAATGATTGAATACTTATTTATATCATCCCATTTTTTCTACTCTCATTTTTTAAAATATATACTTATAATAGAAATAATGTTTCCTGTTCTTAAGTATTATTTTAGGGCAGTCGGAAAATCAGGAACACCAAAAATTATTGCCATTATTTTAAACAGTCTCTATTTCATTCTTTTTTCATTTTTGGCGTTATTAAATTTATGGATTATGACATTTGGTAAATAAAAATAAACACAAAAAAGACGAGTCATTCTGACTCGTCTTAAGCTTGCTTGGCGACGTCCTACTCTCACAGGGACAAGGTCCCAACTACCATCGGCGCTAGAGAGCTTAACTTCCGTGTTCGGTATGGGAACGGGTGTGACCTCTCTGCCATCATCACCAAACTATGAAGGCATATTCCTTCAAAACTAGATAACATT
>Ga0209025_1001397_pt1 | contig 32105 bp, 33 predicted proteins | sample AraplaMF_Col_mLB_FD_184256 | JGI IMG/M metagenome (GOLD analysis project Ga0209025, IMG submission 184256) | Arabidopsis root microbial communities from the University of North Carolina, USA - plate scrape MF_Col_mLB (SPAdes) (version 2) | ecosystem: Host-associated > Plants > Roots > Endosphere... | reverse complement strand
TCACCAGGCTTAGTTAACTTAATTTTAAATGCGATTTTGTTAATAGCTGGTTATAAATTTTTAAATAAGATTACAACAATTTATACGATTATCGCTGTAGTTACGAACTCACTATTTCTTCATTTAACAGAAGGATGGACAATTGCTTCGGATGAAATGCTCGTAAATGCCATTTTCGGTGGAATATTTATTGGATGCGGGATTGGTCTCATCATTCGTGTTGGCGGAACAACAGCAGGTACTACCATCTTAGCAAGGATGACGCATAAATATTTAGGCTGGAGCATTAGCTACGGTCTACTGTTCTTCGATTTAATCGTTGCGTTTTCATCTTATTTCATCATTGGTGCAGAAAAACTGATGATAACAATTATTATGCTATATGTAGCAACGAAAGTGATGGAATTTGTAATTGAAGGTTTAAATCCGAAGAAGGCCATTACGATTATTTCTGATAACCCGAATGAAATTGCCGGGAAGGTGACTACCTTAATGGGCAGAGGAGTTACCGTGTACTCAGGTCATGGCTATTACACGAAAACTCCGAAAGAAATTCTTTATATTGTTATTAATAAGCAAGAAGTAGTGAAGCTAAAACGGATTGTTCAAACTACAGATCCAGCTGCGTTCATCGCTATACACGATGTTCGTGACGTATTTGGAGAAGGATTTGTTGATATTTCTAAGGCTTAGAACTTATTTTTCATTAAAATAATCTTAATACTAAAACGTAAGAATCTATTTTGAATAATCTTTTTTCAAAATAGATTCTTTTTATTTATCTTAAAATGTTGGTTCGTTTTTCTTTTTCTTGCAAAAAAACCAATTGTTTCTTAATGTAAGAATGTAGAAGGATGAACAAGAGAGGGTTTAATGAAGATGATACATATTTTATTAGCTGATGATGACAAGCATATTAGAGAGTTATTACATTACCATGTACAAAAAGAGGGGTTTAAAGTTTTTGAGGCTGAAGATGGAAAGGTAGCTCAAGGTATATTAGAGAAAGAAAATATTCATCTTGCGATAGTGGATATTATGATGCCGTTTATTGATGGCTATACGTTATGTGAGGAAATTAGGAAGTATCATGATATACCTGTGATTTTATTAACCGCGAAAGATCAGTTAGTTGATAAAGAAAAAGGATTCATTTCTGGCACGGACGATTATATTGTAAAGCCATTTGAACCAGCTGAAGTAATTTTCCGCATGAAAGCATTATTGCGTCGTTATCAAATGCTTAGTGCTGATATTATTAAACTCCACGGAACGACAATTGACCGAAAAGGGTTTGAGGTGAAGTGTAACGGTCAAACGATTTTACTACCGCTGAAGGAATTTGAGTTATTATCACAACTTGCTAGTTATCCTGGAAGAACATTCTCGAGAGAAGAATTAATTGAATTAGTATGGGGAATGGATTTTGAAGGGGACGAACGAACAGTTGATGTTCATGTAAAACGTCTTAGAGATCGTTTCTCAAAACGAACAGATGATTTTCAAATTACGACAGTGCGCGGGCTCGGTTATAAGTTGGAGTTGAAATAATATGAAATCATTGTATTCTAGATTTGTTTTTATGACGGTGGGGATTATGCTACTTAGTAGTGTAATTGGCTTTTTATTAACAAATGTATATTATCAAGTAAAGTTAAAACCGTACAATAGTGAAAAGATTTTAATGTATGCTGAGGAAGTAAAATCATTATATGAAAAGCAAAGTGAAGAAAATAAAGAGGCATACTTACAGTCTATTGCGAAATTAGGGTATGAAATTTATATTGTCGATGATCAAAAGAATGGAAAACGTATCGGTAATGCGTTTCGTAAGACGTCTATTAGTGATGATACCGTTCATAAAGTATTGAATGGCGAAACGTTTAATGGTGTTTCTACGTATCCAACACGTCTCTTTATTACAGGTTTTTTCGATAATGAATTAATAAATAGTGTCGGCGTACCAGTGCAACACGGTGATAAACAGTACGCTTTATTTATTCGTCCTGACATTCAGAACCAATTTGGCGAGATGCGAATTTTCTTAGCGGTATTACTTGGGTTTATCGTACTATTAAGTATTATCTTTATAGCGATTGCAGCTGGTTATATCGTTCGTCCAATTCGAACATTTACGAGAGCGACTCAAAAGATTGCAAGTGGTGAATATGATATCGAATTAGATGAAAATCGAAAAGATGAAATTGGTACACTAGCGACTAATTTTCAAAAGATGACAAAGAGTATTAAAGAATTAGATCAAATGAGACAAGAGTTCGTTTCTAACGTTTCTCATGAATTCCAATCTCCGCTTTCTTCCATACAAGGTTTTTCGAAAACATTACAATCGGAGAATATGAGTGAAGAGGAAAGAAAACGTTACTTGAAAATTATTGAGGGCGAAAGTAAGCGGATGTCTAGTTTATGTAAACAGTTACTTACGCTCGCTTCATTAGATAAAGAAGAGAAAGTTCTACAAATGAAAAAGTTTCACCTACAAAAGCAAATTAAAGACGTCATTTTTATGCTCGAATGGAAATGGCGTGAAAAAGATATCGCTGTCGAATTTGATGTGCCGGACATCGTTATAAACGGTGATGAAAACTTACTTCATCAAGTATGGAGTAATATTTTTACGAATAGCATTAAGTTTTCAAACGATGGCGGAACCGTTGAATTTGTTGTAGAAAAATTAGAATCCAGTATTGTTATTTCTATATCAGACAACGGAATTGGTATGGAAAAAGAAGAGATGGATCGTATATTTGATCGTTTTTATAAAGTAGATACAGCAAGAGCAAGAAACGTAGAAGGTAGCGGCTTAGGATTATCGATTGTGCAGAAGATTGTTGAACTGCATCAAGGAACCGTTTCGGTATATAGTACGAAAGGGGAAGGGACGACTGTTCAGGTGGAGCTTCCGAAATAAGTGTAGGAGAAGAGGCTGTTTGGAAACAGCCTCTTCTCTTTTGTCATTTTTTTGTTGGTTAGTCGATATATTTTCACTTACGTGTAAAGTGAGAAAAGGTGTTTAATTTGCAATGGAATTGTTAAAAAAATGCGAGTCATTCTATTCTACAATTGGACTAGTTTGTGGAATAAGATTAGCAGGAAGTTTATTTGGAAATGTAGAATCCCTACAGAGTTATAAGGGTTTTATTGAAACTGTAACTATTTAGGGAGGAGATTACTTTGAAACGAATTGACTTGCTTTTAAACGCACTAGATTCAACATTCGATAAAGAGAGTTGGTATGCACCGTTTAAACATGCTATAGAAGGACTTACAGCTGAACAGGCTATATGGAAACCACCTGGAGAGGGAACGAAAACCATTTGGGAGAACGTTAATCATCTCATTTATTACAAAGAGAGGCTTGCAGCAAACTTGGAAGGCCGTGAATGGACACATAATCTCGACGGTGATGAAACCTTTTATCTTACAAATCAATCTAATGATGATAAGGAATGGAAGAAAGTCGTTGAACGTTCTGAAGATGCTCAACGTAATTTAAGACAGGTATTGAGTGCAATTTCCGAAAAAGAGCTTGAACAAAATTCATTTGAGGGTAAATTACTGGACATCATGCTTCATGATGCGTATCATACAGGCCAAATTATTCAATTAAGGAAGATGCAGAGGGTATGGCCATCAAATCGTTAACTGAACGTTTTAGTTATTCCATTAAAGGGCGCTATTGTTGAATAAAACTTAGATTTTTAAACAACTTTATTGATATATTTTTTAGTGAAGTGAAGTATCTTACATACAAAATGAAATAATTATATTTTTAACCCCGTCCTATATTTAGAACGGGGTTATGCTTATTTGAGATAATAAAATTAAATAATTTTATTATAACTACACATTACGGATTAGATAATATTTTCTTTCTGCTATAAAGCCGCACCTTTCCCACGTTCCTCCTTAAACCGAAGCCCAAAAGTATCCGATGTAATTTCATCAGCTTTCGGCAATGAACGTAATTTCGGATGAAGTAGCCATACGAGAGAAATGAATAAAATCCCGATGCTAGCGAGCGCGAAAATGAGTTGGCTACTAAATACATTTGCAGTGTATCCACCAATTAAAGAACCGAACGGCATAGCGATTGTGCCCATACTCCGTGTGACTGAATTGATGCGTCCAAGGTATTGATTTGGAATTACAATTTGACTAATTGTCGCAAATAATATGTTGGTGGCACCAATTGGAATCCAAGCTAGGCCGAATAAGAAAATAGACAGCCATTGAAATGGTACAATCGTAGAGAGAAACCAAAAAATAGCGCCAGTCGCAAAGCCAATAATAGAGACACGGCCAACATTACGTTTGCCAACCCATGAACTGAATAATGCACCAATGAGACTACCTGCTGATATAGCAGCTAAGAAGAAGCCATATGATTTCACGCCTCCTAAAGAATCAGCGAAAGAAGGGAGTATCGCCATCGTCATACCGATTGAAAAATTAGCGACTACTGAACCGATTAAGAATACGCCCATTAATGAACGGAAGACGATTGAAAAACCTTCTTTTAAATCAGAGAAATATTGCTTAGTTGACAGTGATGTGCCCGTTTCGGTTTGTTTTGGCATTTTTAATGAAAAGAACAAAAGGGCAGTAATCGCGAATGTAAAAGAGTCGATTACATATAAAGTGATTGCGCCAAGTAGTGCTACTAATATTCCAGAAAGAGTCGTACAAATTAAATCGATGCCTTGATACGCAAATGAGAAGAGTGAATTTCCTTTTAATAATTGTGTTTTATTCAGTAGAAGAGGTAAAGCTTTTGATTGTGCGGGATAGGCGAATTGTTCGATAAAGGCTACGATGGGCATGATGATAAGTAGTAGTTGAACAGTTAATAGGTCGAAGTAGTGTGTAATAGGAATGATTAATATTAGGACGCATTGCAGAACTTGTGTGATGACGAGGGTGTTTTTGATTGACCATCTATCAACGAATGGCCCAGTAAGAAATTGAAGTGCAGAAGGTAATAATGTAAGGAAACCAGCTAATCCAGAATAGAAAGGACTGCCACTTAATTTATATACGAGCCACATCGCTGCTACATAATACAAGCTATCTCCTATGTTTGTAAAAATTCTCCCTAAAAATAATAAGAGGAAATTCCGGTTTTTTAATATGTCCATTTAATCTACTCCTTTATAATAAAGTGAAACTTTAATCAGTGGGAGGTTTATTCCCATTGATTATTAGTTGAACCAATCGGGCATTTACGGGCAGTTAATCTCCTATCTAACTTCTTTGTTCCAGTTGAATTTTCAGGGGGGATTCTTACTGCCCGTTACTGCCGGGTAAATTTATTCGGTAAAATAATTTTGACCGTTAGTGTAAAAAAAATCGTATTACGATTTTTCTTCTTTTTTCACAAAGCGCTGCATTGCTCGTTCTTCGATTTGTAGTGCAGTAGTAGAAATGTAATAAGATTTACTATTTGGATCTTTATCTGCATCTTTTGTGATCTCGTTTAATTCAGACATCACTTTATAAAACTTTTTCACCCACACTTGAAATTGTTCTGGCGTAGCATCAAACTCCCAGCAAGATGAAACGTAATTCCACTCAGCTGGATCTTCACTTACTTTTCGTAATGTAAAAGCTTCTTCTGGCGCAGCGAGAATATGGCTTTTCGTCATTTCCGTCATTTGTAAAAAGATTTGGCGACCTGATTCACTTAATATTTCTACATGAGGTAATAGTTCTGCAGCAGGGGTAAAGCCTTTAGCGACAGATTGATAAAACTTTTGAATGATGCCATTCTTTTCTTCTGTATATACGATTTCTATAAGGCCATTCTTTTCTAATTCTTTTAAATGATAATGAATTTTCGCCCTTGAAATGCCGAATTTCTCAGATAGCAGTTGTCCTGTATAAGGACGTTCGCATAGACGCATCATCATTTCGGCACGTAGTGGATCGCTTATTGCTTTTAGTTGGCTATAAGTAGTTAGTGTTAACATGGGCTTCAAAATGATCAACTCCTCAAATAAAATTACTCGGTCAAGATTATTTGACTGAATTGTATCAAGGATTTTAATTATTTTCAATACTTTCTGAAAATTTAATTTTTCTTCTGTAATCTTCCGTTCATACTCCGTTCATATTTCTTTTTTATGATAAGTGCATAGAAAGTAACAGGAAGGAGCGAGCGAAATGTTTTTAGCTCTGCGTGAATTAAAACAATCAAAATTAAGATATGGATTAATCGGACTTATTATGGTGTTATTATCATTTTTAGTCCTTGTCATTTCAGGATTAGCAAATGGACTATCATATGATAATGCTTCATCGATTCAAAATATGGAGGCAAATAAGTTCGTTTTAGCAGATGATGCGGAAAATAAATTACTTCGTTCACAAATTAAGAAAGACGATGTAGATAATGTAGTAAGTCAAGTAGGCGAGAAAGAGGCAGTGCCGTTTCGTGTGAAAGTTTCAACGTATGAAAAGAAAGATAGTTCGAAAAAAGTGGATGTTGCTATTTTCTCAAGTGAACGTGATTCATTTTTAGAACCGAAAATTGTAAAAGGTGAGAAATTAGGTACAGCAAACAACGAAATGGTTGCTGATGAATCAATTAAAGAAAAAGGAATCGATATTGGAGATACAATTATCGACCCTGTTTCAAAGAAAGAATTTACAATCGTTGGATTTACGAAAGATCAAATGTTTAGCCATACACCAGTCGTTTATGTAAATGAAGACGTATGGGGCGCTATTTCACAACCAAACCAAAAAGATTATAGTGCAATTGCGCTGAATACAGATAAAGAAATTAAAAATGCACATGTTATCGACAAAAAAGAAGTACTGCAAAGTATTCCAGGATTTAAAGAAGAGCAAGGGACATTAACGATGATCATTGCATTCTTACTTGTTATCGCTGCGTTACTAATCGGTGTATTCTTCTACGTAATTACACTGCAAAAAACACAGCAATTAGGTGTACTAAAAGCAATTGGAACGAAAAATTCTTATTTAGCAAATAGCTTAGTCGTGCAGGCGTTATTCTTATCAGTCGTTGCGATGGTGATCAGTATTGTTCTTGTACAAGGATTAGAACAAATTTTACCAGCGGGTATGCCGTTCTTATTAACAACACCGATGATTGCACAATATGCAGCAATCTTTATCGTAATTAGTATTTTAGGAACACTTATTTCGTTATACCAAGTATTAAAAGTTGATGCATTAGAAGCAATTGGAGGCGGGATGTAATGACTTCATTATTAAAATTAGACAAAGTAAGTAAAGTGTACGGAGAAGGGAATACGGAAGTAACAGCCCTTCATCCGATGTCGCTTGATGTGAAAGCTGGAGAATTTATCGGGATCGTCGGTCCTTCTGGATCAGGGAAAAGTACGTTATTATCAATCGCGGGTGCTTTACTATCACCGTCAAAAGGGGATATTTACATTCGTGAACAAAATATTACGCAGTTATCAGAAAAGGAAATGACAGACATTCGTTTGAAAAAAATCGGCTTCATTTTCCAGTTCGCAAATCTTGTTCCATATTTAAATGTAAAAGAACAATTGCTTTACATTGCAAAGCTTAAAAAAGAAAACAAACAAGACTCAGAAAAGCGTGCGGATCATTTATTAGCGGCATTTGGATTAGGAGAAAGAAAAAGTCATTATCCAAATCAACTATCTGGCGGGGAAAAACAAAGGGTAGCAATCGCTCGTGCGTTCATGAACAACCCAGATTTAATATTAGCGGATGAACCAACTGCAAGCTTAGACTCAAAACGCGCACGTGAAGTTGTTGAAATGATGAAACGTGAAGTGAAAGAGAGCCAAAAAGCAGCAATTATGATTACACATGATGAAAGAATGCTTGATGTATGTGATCGTATATTGACACTTAGAGATGGACGGTTAATATAAAGAAAAAAGGCCAACCGTACATATATGTGCAGTTGGCCTTTGTATGATTATTTTAAAATAGATATAATGGCTTTATTTTGAGAATAACGTTTTAATTTTATTGCGTGTTACTAATAAAATTCCACCTAGAATAGATAACATACCTAAAGCCATATTATTTGATTGCTCACTACCAGCGTTAGGAAGTTCTTTAGCATTGTTTTTCGCTGGAACAGTAGAAGGTGTAGTAGTAGTGTTACTATTCACTGTCGTTTGTTTTGGTTGTGATACTTCATTAATTTTGTTATCAACATTTTGCTTCGTTGTATGTAACTCAGCTAATTTGTCGTCAATTTTTTTCTCAGTATGTTTAAAGTCGTTTATTTTAATATCTAAGTCTTGTTTTTTCTTTGATAAATCATCTGAAACAGTTTGTTTCGCTTGTTTCATTTCGTTTATTTTATTTAGTAAATCTTGTCTAGCTTCTTGTAATTCAGCAAGTTTGTTTTTTACATCTTGTTTAGCTAGTTCTAAGTTAGCGGAAAGACTATCTAAATTGCCTTTAATTTTCTTAAGTTCTTCTAACGCGTTCCCAGTATTCGGCTTATTTTCTTTTAGCTCAGCAAGTTTGTCCTCAGCAGTTTGTTTCGCTTTTTTTAACTCAGCTAATTTTTCATCTACCTGTTTTTTTACTTCTTTAAGTTCATTAACCTTTTGATCGATGTTCTCTTTATGTTGCTTAATTTCATTAACCTTTTCATCGACAGTTTGTTTGTGTTCTTTAATCTCAGTAACCTTATTATCGATATTTTGCTTATGTTCTTTAATTTCAGCAACTTTATCATCTACTTGTTTTTTATGCTCTTTAATTTCAGCAATTTTATCTTCGGCGATTTGCTTGTCTTGCTGAAGTTTTGCATCTAACTCTTGTTTATGTTGTTTAATCTCGCCGATTTTTTCATCTGCAACTTGTTTACGTTCATGTAGTTCATTAACCTTTGTATCAACATTTTCCTTAACTTGGTTAAGTTCATTTAATGTTTGATCCACATTTTCTTTGTGCTGCTGTAATTTCGCATCTAACTCTTGTCTATGTTGCTTAATTTCAGCTAAGCGATCTCCCGTACTTTGCTGGGGAGTAGCATCATTTACTTCTGCATGAGTAGGGGTAGATCCCGCAATCATTGCTAAAGCTAGTGTAGACGCAGCGATTGTTTGTTTTGTTTTCATTTTTTTGTACCTCTTTCCTATGAGTGAACTCTATTGTGTAAAATTGAGCATATAGAAGTAGAATATTTTATCATTATATACCATGTTCGGCGCTTAGAGGAAGTATTTGCATAATAATCTATGATTATGTGATTCTTATAGTCTCTTATTTTGGGATAGGGGACAAATCTTCAGCAAGATGAACAATTTCTTCTATAGTAGATTTTACATCTTTACTATCGCGAATAACAAACAAATAATCAGCCTCATTTTCTACAGGATGTACTACATCTTCATGCAGTGATTCGGCCTGTTGGCGATTGAGTACCTCTTTGAAACTAGAATAGTTACCTCTAAATATATTTGTACTTCGCTTACTACGAGCTACTCTTTCATAAAGTACATCATCTGGAATGTCAAAATGAACGAGTATGCGTACATATTTCTCTTTCTTAAACAGTTCATTTAGTAAATACATCCGGCCGTTTCGGCTTCTATTTGAGTTGCAAATGATAAGGTGTAAATTTGTATATTCTTTTGCATAATCAACGATGAATTTTGAAAGACCATGCTTAAATGTATTAGGGCCCTTAGTCGGCTGTAATTTTTCATAATGCGTGTTAATAAATTCGGCTTGGTTATCTTGATCCATAACGAAAGAGTTGGGTATCTCTTTTTCTAACGCTCTTGCAAATGTAGTTTTTCCGCTGTGTGTTTTTCCTACTGTAATAATGACTAATCGTTTCATATTGGCCTCCACATGTATTGTTATAATTTGGAACATTCGATGTGAATCGACAATTTTCCTGCCGGAGAATATACAAAGTGGCTGAGTAGTAATGGGCTGAAAATTTTACAAAAAAATATTCTGTTTAGAAAGGGGGCGGCAATGCTATCGTTATTGAAATATATTATGGAAATGTACCTGGTGAAAAGGAGATTTAGAATAAATAATAATAAGGTAGGAAACATATACCCTTTATTGTTAAATACGGCCTTTCATAATCTATGTTAAATTAATTGGAAAATTCAGGGGAAAGTGTTATGGTTTATTTGGGAGCTGTACATTATTTATGTTCAGTAAAAAAGGGGGATTAAAGTGGGGGCTAAAATTTTTAACGGCAGGCATATAGCCAATAGCAAGGATCAAGAATTTGTTGTTTTTATTATTGGTATGCGTATTAATAACCTATTAAAATTTTGGAAGTGGCTACCAGTTTTCAATGCTATGGGACCTATGATTAAAGAATTGTATCAAAACCCACAATGGGGTTTCTTACATACCGAATTCTTATTTAGTTGGAGAAAGGTGGTCTTAATTCAATACTGGAAGGGATTCGATGAATTAGTAAACTACGCTCACGGAAAAAACCATTCATCTGCTTGGAAATCCTACAATAATAAGATTAAAGATAATGGGAGTGTCGGTGTTTTTCACGAAACTTATCAAATAGAAAAAGGTGCTTCTGAAGCAATCTATGTTAATATGCCAAAAACCGGTTTATCTAGAGCTACCGAACACATACCAGTATCTCAAGATACTAATACTGCTCAAAAAAGAATGGATAAATAATTCGGAAAGTTCCGTATATAGTTTCGGTTTTCCTGCCAGAGAATATACAAAGTGTCGGAGTAGTAGCAGGTTAGAAACTTGACAAAAAAACTTATTTATGCTATAATTTACCAATATAAAAATAAAGTGTATAATAGGGTTCTCCTGGCCAGGGGGACCCTATTTTTGTTGTGGAAATGAAGGAGAGTGTATGTGCGTGAAAAAAGGTGAAGCAAGTGTAACGTCGTTAGTATCAGCTTTCGGAAGGGCGTATCATAGTGAATTTGATAGTTCTAAAATCTTTGATGATTATGTAGCTAAAGATCTTATTTCACAAAAAGAACGTAATGATATTGAAATGAACATGGTTCAAGGAATACATTTTTTCAATAAAGACATTGCAAAGCAGCTTCAAGACAATCCGAAAGAAATTTTAAAATGGATTACACAAGTTCAATTATCACCAACACCTTTGGCACGCGCGGCATATTGTGAAAGAGTGCTATTACATGAAATTGCATTAGGCGCGAAGCAATACGTCATACTCGGTGCAGGCTTAGACACGTTTAGTTTTAGACACCGAGAATTAGAAAATAAAATAGAAATATTTGAAGTGGATCATCCTTCTACGCAAGGGTTTAAAATACAAAGAGTGAAAGAATCAGGTCTAGAAATTCCAAGCAATCTTCATTTTGTTTCGATGGATTTTACTAAGGATTTCTCTAAGCAAAAATTAGTAAATGAAGGATTTGAAAATAAAAAGAATTTCTTTAGCCTTTTAGGTGTTACGTACTATTTAACGAAAGAGGAACTTTCCAGTTTAATAGAATGTTTATTCGAGATGGTTCCAAAAGGGAGTTCTATCGTTTTTGATTACCCTGATGAAAACTTATTTACGGAAAAAGGTTTATCTAATCGGGTTGAAAACATGGTGAAAATGGCTATGGTAGGCGGAGAACCGATGAAATCATGTTTTTCTTATGCCGAAATGGAAGCACTATTAGAAAAGGCGGGTTTACTTATTTATGAGCACTTATCACCAGAGGATATTAATAAACTATATTTTGAGGGACGAAACGATTATTTAGAAGCTTTTGAGACGGTGCATTATGTGCATGCGGTGAAGAAGTAAGGAATTAGTGGACATGGGGAGAAATCTCTGTGTCTTTTTTTGTGGGAAAAAGGAAATGGGGTGTAGTGATGGGAAGTAATAAGCATGTTGCTATTGGAAGTAGAGGGATTGTGAAGAATAATTTAAATGTTTATATAGGGGTAATTGCACATCGTTATCCAGCTAATAAAAATGGGTTACCCAAAAACGATAAAAATGATTAGAGACCCTGGTTTTTATACAGTCAAAAAAATCAGGGCTATTTTTAAAGGATTAAGGATTATTGAGTAAGTAATAGTTAATTGATTGTGCCAGTATTTTTATTCTTCACTAATAAAAGGAGCAATTGTTTTTTTTTCATAAGAAGATAACACGATATTCGTTGATGGTGTACCATATTGCATTGTATCATCAATAAATTGTTCTAAACTTTCTACAGAATACGTTGCTAATTTGACAATATAGCTAATTTCCCCTGCTACTCTGTAACACTCAAGTACATCTGGATGATTATAGCAAAAGTTAGCTAATGATTTACAATCCTTTGATTTAAACAATATAAGTGCAGAAATTGGACGGTTTATTTTTTTTAGAGAAACATGTGCATGGTAACCTTCAATAATTTTTTGCTCCTCTAACTTCCGTACTCGCTCGGTTACTGACGGAGCAGATAAGTGAACGGCTTCTGCTAGATCCTTCATTGAAATTTTTGCATTTGACTGTAATAATCCCACGATTTTTTTATCAATTTGATCCATAAATCATCCAACCTTTTTTTATAAAATAGAATAACCTAAATTCCTTATATAATAAAGCCAAATGATCGAATATCCTTATTGAACTTATTTATCAGCCTTATATATTTGTATAAAATAAGGATAACAGGAGGCGATTTACGATATGAAAAAGGTTTTATTATTATTAGCTGATGGATTTGAAGCAGTAGAAGCTAGTGTATTTACAGATGTACTAGGTTGGAATAAATGGGAGGGAGATGGATCAACTGAGGTCGTAACAGTTGGTCTTCGGAATAAATTAACCTGTACTTGGAATTTTACTGTTATACCCGAAAAAACGATTGATGATATTCAATTAGATGAGTTTGATGCATTAGCTATTCCAGGAGGTTTTGAAGAAGCTGGTTTTTATCGGGATGCATATAGTAGAGAATTCTTACATGTTATTCAACATTTTTATGCCAAGCAGAAGCCTATTGCCAGTATATGTGTCGCATCATTAGCGCTTGGAAAAAGCGGAATTCTTACAGATAAAAAAGCCACCACATACAGTCATCCAACGAGTAAACGAAAAGAGCAGTTAAAGAATTTCGGTGCAATAGTACAAAATGATTTAATCGTTCAAGATGGAAACATTATTACATCTTCAAATCCAGGTACAGCTTTTGATGTTGCATTTTTATTACTTGAAAAACTAACATCTAAAAAGAACGCTAAACATGTAAAGGATCTTATGGGGTTTTAGGCATTGCTCTTCAACAAAGGGGTACTTGGAGTATTTTAAAATATCTTAACGAACATGGTCCAAAAGAGTGGTCATCTAATTGGGTGACTGCTCCAGATAAAAGAGAATGGAAATAATATGTAATAACAGATGGTAATGAATCGATCAAAGGTAAGTGCCCTTTTCATGCATAATTTAATACAAAGAATAATAATTGATTAAAATAGGAGAATTTTTATGATTGTAACACTCTTTACATATATATTGTTAGGTTTATCTTTATCAATACCTGCAGGTGCTATGACTGTCCAAATGACTAAACAAGGAATGAGAAATGGTTTCGTACATGGTTGGTTTGTAGGTATAGGAGGAATGACTGTAGATTTATCTTTAATAGTTCTGATTTATCTAGGGTTCTCTAGTGTATTAACCAATCCGTGGGTGGAAGCAGTTATGTGGTTACTAGGTTTTGGGTTTTTAATGTTTATTGGAATAGAAAGTATTAAAGAAGCAAAGTCAGAAGTTAACATAGAGGGAGAAGATCCTAATAAATCTTTATTAACAGCTTATTTGTCTGGTTTTATGATTGCTATATCACCGGCTAATATTGTCTTTTGGATAGGGATCTTTGGGCCGGTTCTAGTTTCTTCATTAGGTAATGCAAGTACATCAACATTTATATTAATAGCTGTAGGTATTTTATTAGGTATCTTTATGCATGATATGGTCTTATTAAGCTTTGTTCATTTTACTAGACGGTTTCTAAATCCAACCTTTATTAAATGGGTATCTATATTTGCCGCAATAGTACTATTCGGATTTAGTGGTTATTTTGGTTACGAGTTTATAAAACAAGTAATTACTTTTATTTAAAAAGCATAACTCTTATAAACTTAAATATGGTAGTTGAAATATAGATGAAAAAGATACGCATTTTAAACCTAAACGCAATGTAATTGTAAATATGTTATATTACGTAGGCATCCCCTCAGAAATTTTTTGATTCCTGGGGGAGGGTTAAATTCCTTACACATAGCCTTTTAAAAAAGAAACAACCTCTACTATAATTGACGGTGTATGAACTTAGCTTGATAGTGATGGGGTAATTGCACATACCTATTTACTGAAAAATATTAACTAACTCCAAGAGTCAAAAACGCTATTCTTACTAAAAGAATAACGTTTTTTTTATTATTTAAATATGATTTCATCTGAATGTATTGGAGATTTTTCCTCCAAAATTAGTAGAATTTTTACTTGAATTTACTACCTCAGTTGGATTTATCATATTTCAATTTCGATAGAATAGTAAATAGGTATATCGGATATGAAGATAAATTACAATGATTATACATACTTCAGATTTAGAATTACAGTAACTACTTAACTAATAAAGAAAGGAATAAGCAGAATGATACAGAACATATATGAAACGCATTTACATGTAAGAGATTTAGAAAAGGCGATAGATTTCTATCAAAATAAGTTGGGGTTAGCATTAGCAAGAAAACTATCCAAAAGAAAGGTGGCCTTCTTTTGGGTAGGAGAAAGTAAAAAGCAAATGCTTGGACTATGGGAAGTACATAATATTGAAGATTTTGAGATAAAACACTTTGCTTTTGGTGTAGATTTAGAATTTCTAAAGACTTCTAAATTGTGGTTAGAGAATCGTGGAATAGAAGTGGTGGGAAGCCAAGGGAAAGGAAATCAAGAGCCAATTGTCCAAAGGTGGATGCCAGCTGCAAGTGTATACTTTCTGGATTGTGATGGGAATAAATTAGAGTTTATTTCTATGTTACATGATAATCCAGATGAATTAGAATATGCATCTTATTTAAGTGAGTGGGAAGCGGAGCACCAAGAAAAATAAATGAGATTGTATCTATAAAAGGGGAAAAACGTTATTTTTTTGTGAAAAATATACAGAAAAGATGGACGTTTTACTTTACCAGAGTTATTCGGATTAAATGAAGAGAACTTAAAAAGGTAGAGTATTTTGTTGTAGTAATGTAACTGAGATTAAAAGACAACGTATTAAACTAAAAAATGTATTAAATAAATTTACATTTATTTAATGTTAAAAGGTAGAAAGTTAGATTGGCGCGAATCGATAATTGTGGAATGCGAAAAAAAGACAAAATCTCTTAAAAAATACTTAAATTTTTACTCCATTAATCTTTACAATCCCTCTTTATAATATGAATTGGACAAGCAACTAAGAGAACGCAGAACATGTCAGTTTATACATTCTATTATTAGGGGGGAGAAATTGTATGAAAAAGGCAGTTGCTTCGTTAGCCGTTATGGCAGTGTTATTACCAACGTTTTCGATGAATGCTGAGGGAAAAGAACAAGCGCAAGCACGGAAAACAGCGACGATGTTTAATGTTATTAGTGATATTCAAGGGGATTTAGGGGATTTTGATCACGTATTAAAAGATATGAACAAAGTGACACCACTTTCTAGAGCGCTTATTATGAATGGGGATATAACACCAACTGGACAGCAGTCACAATATGATGATGTAAAGCGAGTGCTAAACAAAAATAAGCATCCGGAAAATGTATGGTCAACTGTTGGGAATCATGAATTTTACGCTGGTAAATGGACAGCTGATGGGAAACTTTCTCAAAATACATGGCCAAATGGTGTAACGGAAGAGACATTGTTTAATCGATATTTAAAATTTAGCGGACAAGATAAGGTATATCATAAAAAAGAATTAGATGGTTATCCGCTTTTATTTTTAGGAACTGAAAAATATATGAAATACCATGATTCAAAAATGTGGGATGAAGTATATATGAGTGATGAGCAATTAGGTTGGTTAAAACAAAATTTAGAAGAATATAGTCAAAAAGATAAAAATAAGCCAATTTTCATTTTCTCTCATCACGTTTTACCTGATACAGTATCTGGATCAAGACAAAACCCGTATTTACAAGACTATTTAAACGTTGATAAATTGTACGATATATTAAAAGACTATCCGCAAGTTGTTTTCTTCACGAGTCATACGCATTGGGATTTAAATTTGCCGGACTGGGCTGGTAAAAAGAAAATTACAGGCGGAGATGAAAAAGGATTTACGGTTGTAAATACGGGCGGAATTGAAACTGGTTGGATGTCGGCTGGACCAAATGGTGGCGAGAAGACTGCGCCGGATGGATATTCTTTCAAACAAGGATTACAAATAAAAGCATATGGTAACGATGTAGTCGTAACGGCTTACGATTATAAACGTGATAAGGATATAAAGAAATTATCAATTAGTGATGCAAAAATCGCACAAATGGCACCAAATGTAACCGCTGATGATAGTAAAAATATAATCGTTGGTGCAACAGAATATATGGAGTACTCTGTAGAAGGAACGAACGAGTGGAATACGTATAATCCAGGAAAACCGCCGAAATTTGATGGCGACAAAATCGTATACGTACGTCACAAAGGAGAAATGAATTTAGAGCCAGGATTAACACAACTTCTTCGTTTTTCGGTACATAAGTGATTGGGTGCGCCTTATCTAATGAGATAAGGCTCTTTTTATTTTGTTAATAAGTCGATATATTAAAAAAACGTCGATGTAAATTTCATGTACCGTATTGAAATTCAATACATTTTAAATTCAGAAAGATGACTTCACCATTTTTCCATGTAATAATAGTATCGTTACATATATTGTGAAAGAAGTACAAAAGGAGCGTTACAATGAATTTAGCTAAATTCCCGAGAAAAAAATATACAGAATCATATACACCAATTGAAAAATTAAACAATTTTTCTGAAGTACTTGGTGGGCCGACTATTTATTTTAAACGAGATGATTTACTTGGTTTAACAGCTGGCGGTAATAAGACGAGAAAGTTAGAGTTTCTAGTTGCGGATGCACAGGAAAAGGGTGCAGATACGTTAATTACAGCTGGTGGTATTCAGTCAAACCATTGCCGTCTAACACTTGCAGCTGCGGTAAAAGAAAAAATGAAATGTATTCTTGTGCTAGAAGAAGGGCTTGAGCCAGAAGAAAAGCCAGACTTTAACGGAAACTATTTCTTATATCATTTATTAGGTGCTGAAAACGTAATTGTTGTGCCAAACGGAGCAGATCTTATGGAAGAGATGCATAAAGTAGCGAAAGAAGTTAGTGAAAAAGGTAATACACCATATGTAATACCAGTTGGTGGATCAAATCCTACTGGTGCAATGGGGTATATTGCTTGTGCGCAAGAAATTATGGCGCAATCATTCGAGCAAGGAATTGATTTCAGTTCAGTTGTTTGTGTAAGTGGTAGCGCTGGTATGCATGCTGGTTTAATTACTGGTTTTTCTGGAACGCAAAGCAAAATTCCTGTAATCGGAATTAACGTAAGTAGAGGAAAAGCGGAGCAAGAAGAGAAAGTAGCAAAACTTGTAGATGAAACTTCAGCTCACGTAGGTATTCCAAACTCTATTTCACGCGAAGCAGTTACATGCTTTGATGAATATGTAGGACCAGGATACGCTTTACCAACACCAGAAATGGTTGAAGCAGTACAGTTACTGGCGAAAACTGAAGGTATTTTACTTGATCCAGTTTATACAGGTAAAGCAGTAGCGGGACTAATCGATTTAATTAGAAAAGGTAAATTTAATAAAGAGGACAATATTTTATTCGTACATTCAGGTGGCTCACCAGCTTTATATGCGAATACCTCTCTATTTGCGTAAGTGTAAAAAGCATTGGGTATCCAATGCTTTTTGTTTTGAATTAATGTTGAAATTTGATACAATTTCGTGAATATGCGCTGATTTTTCAACATTCAACGGTAAACAACGATATATATAAAGGAGATTGATGTATGACAGAATTTTGGGAAGCAAGTTTTATAGAAAATCAAATGATGTGGGGATTTGAAGCTGCAGATTCCGCAATATTGACGAAGGATTTTTTCCTTGAAAAGAAAGTGAAGGATATATTGATTCCTGGTATTGGATATGGAAGAAATGCAAAGGTTTTTATTGATAACGGAATACATGTAACAGGTATTGAAATTTCAAAAACGGCGATTGAATTGGCGAGGGAAAATGAAATTAATGCTAATTTATTCCATGGTTCAGTTACGGATATGCCTTTTGATAACAAACTGTATGATGGCATATTTTCTTATGCACTTATTCATTTGTTGAATAGGGATGAGAGAGAGAAGTTTATTAAAGATTGTTATAGTCAGTTAAAACCAAACGGATATATGATTTTTACTACTATTTCTAAAGATGCCCCAATGTTTGGGAAGGGGAAACAACTTGGTAAAGACTACTTCGAGATAATGGAAGGGGTAAAAATGTATTTTTATGATGTTGACTCGGTACAACAAGACTTTGGAAAATATGGACTGATGGAAACTACGGAAATTGTGGAGCCACATAAAAATATGGCAAGTAAACCTCCATTTAAATTTATAATGATCAAATGTCAAAAAACACTATAATTACCATTGTGTAAAAATAGTGAAAGGTTACTTAATAAGCTGGTTGAGTAAGCTATTCACTCATTGTTCTGTAAAGGCGAAGTAAGGGGAGTCAAATGGCGTCCCTTACTTCGCTTAATTTATTTGAAAGAAAGTTCTGAACTTTCGATGAATCATTTGTTATATAATGGAATTATTGGAATGTGGGAGGGGTGATTATATGAGTACAACATTAAGATGGGTCATATACACGATACTCAGCATTTCTATAATACTAATACTTCTTTTAGGTTACGGATTATATTTATATTTTACGTGAAATGGTAACCGAACCAAAGGGAAAATAAAATAATTGCTGTATTAAATAACGTAAAGGTTAAACCGATAATAGATAAAATTTTCTTTTCGGTACGACTACAAAAAGAGATAACTGCTAATATAATTGCTATAACAGTGGAAGCTAATATGAAGTATGCGAAAGGAACCACGTATTCTACTCCAAATCTGTCTAAAATAGGTGAGAAGAGAAATAGACTAATAGTAACGAATATACTTACAATGAGAAACGTATAACTTTTCCAAGTGTATGTTTTCAGTTGCATGGAATGGCACTCCTTCCTTATTAGTGTTTATATGTCTAATTTAAGGGATTTACCTTTATTTTACAATCGGAGATACTTTTAATTAAAAGGCTCTTTTCATAAAGATTGTTGCTTTTAATTAAAATAAAGGTTAATTTTCTTAATACGGTATAATATTTACAGCAGATTATTCAGCAAACGGGCAGGATTGTGAAAGTATTGAGTTCGAGATATCTTCCTAAAAACCATTACTATAATAAAAGGATGACAAAATTTTTATGGTTAGTATGATAATTTGGAAACAGAAGTCAGTTTAATCTATGAAAACCTTATCAGAGGAGTGATGTAAGTGAAACAAAATATTTACGATAATCCGAATTTCTTCAAAAACTACACAGCATTGCGTGAAAGTGGAATAAACGCTAATGACTTCATAGAACAGCCAGCAATCAAATCATTAATTCTGTGTTTGAAAGGAAAATCGGTATTAGACTTGGGTTGCGGTGATGGTCATTTTTCAAAGTATTGTATAGAAAATGGTGCAAAAAACGTAATAGGTATAGACATATCCAAAAATATGATTGAACGTGCTAAAAAGTTAAATCAGGATGATAATATAGAATTTATGTGCCTTCCTATGGAGGATATGGGACTAACCAATCAAAAGTTCGACCTGATTATAAGTTCCCTCTCTATACATTACATTGAAGATTACTCGGCAATGATTCAAAAGATTAATGAACTATTAAAAAGCAGTGGTGAATTTATCTTTTCAACCGAACATCCAATAGCAACAGCTCGCAAAGGAAGCAACCATTGGATAAAAACTGAGGATGGTAATAAATCACACTGGGCATTAGATAATTATCAAGAAGAAGGTATCAGAGTACACAACTGGTTTGTTGACGATAGTGTGGTTATTTATCATAGAACTGTTGCCACATTAATAAATACTTTGATTGAACACGGGCTTTCGCTGGATAAAATAATCGAACCACAATCAACTTTGGCAGGGATAGAGAAAATGCCAGATTTAATAAACGAATCGCGAAGTCCATCTTTTATTATAATCAAGTCAAAAAAAACAAAATAATATTTAAAAATATCTACCGCAATCTGGGAGATTTTATTGAATTACGAAAACAGCCGTTTCACTAAGGAATGACTGTTTTTTATAATTCACGCAGAAAATTCACAGTGATTTGATTAGAATTTTGACAGGCACTAAGTAGCATTGATTTATCTGTTCTTTTTCCGCCAATTTTTTGCTTTGTTGAAGAAAGTTGAACCAATAAAGGTAATTGTCCAAGTATTTGGTTGCTACTCCTTGAAACCTATCCATTCAGCCTTTTAATCGCCTGTGATAGTTGTTGACGTTTTGGAGATGGTAGATGCCCTTTTTTACATATCCTTCTTTGCTTAGATTAATAGGTTCGTGTTTCAGAGCTTAAATTAGAGCAAATTTCTTGTAGTTAGTTGCTGTGTCCGTGCATAGCAACGAAGAAGGGTCAATGTAGCATCCGATAACCGCATCAATTTCTTCAGCTCTCACACGACCAGATCCAGCTTTTTGGACAATAACTTGTCCATTACGGTCCTGAGCCACCACAACGGCAATTTTAAGATTGCTAATCCCTCTCTTTTCGTCTCTTCCTGGCTTTCTATCTAAACTACTACGCCCTTTTAAAGACCCTTTAAAAAAGGTCTCATCGCTCTCGATAATTCCTTTCAACATTTGAAACCCCATCGAATGAAGGGAATACAGGATTTTATGTCGCCAATAGAAGGCGGTGGATAAGTGGATGTTTAGACGTTCCACAATTTTGGGGAGGGAATAACCTTCGACCATCATTTGAAAATATTTCGACCATTTTCCAAGATAACGTGTCCCTGAAATAGGGGTATTAGATAAGTTATTGAAAGATTTTCCACAGTCACGACAGAGATAACGCTGTCTATCTCTATACTTGCCGTTCCACTTTACCTTTACACTACCGCAATGGACACAACCTAACCTTTCTTTAAAACGCATTTCCCTAATGGTGGTAAAAGCATCCTTCATATTCTCTTCATCGTTAGAAAAAAATCTTCTTTTAATAGATTAAATAGCTTGATTTGTTCATGTTTTGGCAAATCTGAAAAATTGGCATAAACGTTTTTCTACATAATAAAATCCCTCCTGAAAGAGAATTTTATTACCTCTCAGAAGGATGGTCAAAATAGCAACAATCTATACAAAAAGAGCCTATTAAAAAGAGGGGGACTAATATGCGAATTAGAAATTTGACTTTAGTTTTTGTTGCTATTTGTATATTCATAGTAACAGGCTGTTCAAATATACTAGGAAATGAAGATCAAAGAATCGAAGTGCAAAAACATGTTGGTGATGATAAATATGAAAATCTTAAGATAGTGACAGACAATAATCAGGTGTTGCAAGTAAAGAAAATATTAAATGATATTCATTATGAAAATAAAAAATCGGAAATGTCGCGTTCAGCTGATTATCAGTTTATTTTTCAGTTTAAAAATCCGAAAATAGAGGCGAAAGCTGTGTCATATCAAATTTGGATTAGTCCTAATAAAGATAAAGTAGAAGTAATGGCGGGAGATAATCGGTATGCTCAATTAGAAGGAAAAAATGCAGACACCTTGTTTCAGATTGTTACCGGAGAGAAGTTAGCTAAATAAAAGTATATGGTACTTAACTTTTTGGTGTTTATTGTAACGATTTATTACTTGTAAGGGACTATTCAATGTGTTGTTCTATTAAAAAACTAAAGTTGATTAATTAAATGCGATAAAATCTAGTTAAAAATAATGAAATTTCAGGAAAAATAAGGTACACTAGTCAATGGTTTTGGTTTAAAATCGATTGACGTTAATGTATATGGGGGAAAGATTGATGAACAACAATACTGTAAATGAATCAGTTGAAGAAGTTGATAGAAAACGAGTAAGATCAAGCAAACGTTTTACAAATTGGAAGTTTATCGTAGCGGGTATTGGTATAATTGCACTTCTCATTGGGGGAATGAGTTATTATCAGGCAACTCACTTCAATTCGAATGTTACGATTAATGACACAAAAGTTGGTGGTATGAGTGCTGATCAGGCAATACAGAAGTTAAAAACATCTGGACTAGCAAACAAAGTCTATGTCGATCAACAACAAATTTTAGATGAAAAAGAGACAAAAACAGAACTTACGGAAAAAGATTTGCCACAAGTTAAGAAACTATTAAAAAGCCAGTGGACATTTTTCCCTTCCTCAAAGGAAAAAAATTATTCAGTGCTACCGGAAAAGGCGGATCAGTATCGTAGTGAAACGATGAAAAAACTTGTAGAAGAAAAGCTCATCTCTATGAATGAAAAATTACAAGCGCCTCAAGATGCTATGGCGAAGCTTGAACAAGGAAAAGTTGTTATTTCGAAGAGCGTTGATGGAAAACAATATGACGTTACTAGTCTACTGAAAGATTACGACAAGCAGAAGTATAAAAGTGAAATTCATCTGAAGTCTACATACATAGAGCCTATTAAAGAAGACGATCCGATTGTCAAAAAAGAGGAAGAAGCATTACAAAATCTTCTTGGGCAGTCAGTTGAATATAAAGTGCAGAATGAAGTTTATCCTTTAAAAGCGAAAGATTTAATTCAAAATGCCTCTATGTCAAAGGATATGAAGGTTACAATCGATGCGAGTGATATTAAGAAAAAGATTGCTGAAATTAATAATGCTAAATCAACATTAAATAAAAATTTCAGCTTTAAAACCCATTCCGGTTCGGTCATATCAGTAAAAGGACAAGGCTACGGCTGGGCACTAGATGTTGAAAAAGAAACAAAACAAGTTCAACAAGCTTTTGAAAAGGGTGAAAAATCACTATCTGCTTCTAATATCCATGGAAATGGTTGGGAGAAGGAAGGTATCGGTTATGAAACAACATCGAATAATGGCATCGGAGACACGTATGCGGAAGTTTCAATTGCAGAGCAACAAATTTGGATTTACAAAGATGGAAAATTAGCAGTCACAACAAATGTAGTAACTGGTAAACATAGCACGGGTGAAGATACATCACCAGGTGTGTGGTACGTTTTATATAAACGAACTCCATACACGCTGAGAGGCAGCGCAGTAGGTAAAGCTGATTATGCAGTTAAAGTAGATTACTGGGTTCCATTCACAAATAGCGGCCAAGGATTCCATGATGCAGGCTGGCGAAAAGACTGGGCAAATAATGCTTATTTAGCAGGGGGATCAGGCGGGTGTGTAAACCTTCTTCCTAATGTTGCAAAAACTGTATATGATAGTTTGAACACTAATGATCCAGTTATTGTGTACTAGAAAATAGCAATCTTGCGTGAAGCGATGTATGTATCAAGAACTTAAATTAAAAAAAGAAGCAGAAAATCGTGAGTGATTTTCTGCTTCTTTTTTATTATTTATACTATGCACTTCTCGTGTGCAGGGGGATAGTTATAAAAAATACAAAATATAAGCTAGGTACATTTAAACATAAAATGTGGTTATCAAGTCAGAGAAAGGCACCCGATGGTGTCTTTTCTTTATTTCCAAAAGGACCTGCTCAATATCATCATGGATTTTTATTAATGGCATTTATATATATATTGACTCATAAGAATAGAACTAGCTTAGTATTTACTGGGGGGATTAAGAATGAATAGGGATGAAACCTCATTACATCCTGATACGGGTGTTACGTCTGTAATGTTTGTTGAACGGTCATTAAATGAGATTCGTTTTTGGTCTAGAATCATGAAGGAGCATTCTTTTTTTCTTCGATTGGGGTTTAGATGTGAGGATACCCAACTAATCGAAGAAGCTAATCAATTTTATCGATTGTTTGAACATATCGAACAAATAGCGTATTCCTATACAAATGAAACAGATCCTGAGCAAATAAAAAGATTTAATTCAGAAGTACAACAAGCTGCAACTAATATTTGGGGATTTAAAAGAAAAATTTTAGGATTAATTCTCACGTGTAAATTGCCAGGGCAAAATAATTTTCCACTGTTAGTTGACCATACAAGTAGGGAAGCTGATTATTTTAGAAAACGTTTAATTGAATTAAATGAAGGTAAATTAGATGCCCTTCCGGATGCTATTATTAAAGAAAATGTTTTCTTTTTAAGGATTATGGCAGACCATGCTAAATTTATTGGTCATCTTCTTGATCCATCGGAAAGAAAGCTTGTAGATACAGCACGGAATTTTAGCAATGATTTTGATGAATTAATGTATCAAGCAATTGACTTAGAATCTATGAAACCACAATCTCAAACAGTTCCTCTTTTAGATCAATTTTTAGATCAAAATCGTGTATCAGTAACATCTCTTCGGGATTTTAAGAAAACGGCACGTGATTTAATTGAGCAATGTAAAATAAAGAGTATCATTCATCCATTATTAGCAGACCATGTATTTCGTGAAGCTGATAGATTTCTTGAAATAATTGATATGTTTGATGCTCATCTTACCAATATTAAATCACAACCTAGATATTAAAAAATAAGAAAAGATACTATTTTGCCTTTAGCTGAGAAGTTAACAATTTATTGTTAGCTTCTTTTCTTTGTGATTTTTAATATTTCCAAGCAATGTAATGAAGCATACTTAGCGTATAAGCTACAAGACCAAGGCAAACAGCTTGTGAAAATAGATAAGTGATTTCCTTCTACAAAGGTGTGTGGCGGTTGTAGAAACAAAAAAGAAATGCCACTATCTGAAAGAACATATGAGTGTTCGTGTGGACTAAAAATAAGTCGTGATTAATGCAGCTATCAAAAGTAACGATTAACCGAGAAGTCACCACTTCAAGTAAGCTCATAAGAGATACTATGTGGTGGGTAGTTCACAGAACTTTATTATCTCCTTACACATTCCCCAGAAGAAACAAAGTGGAAAGAGATTGAGATGAAAAAATGGATATTCAAGTCGTCCTATTATGGAGATGATCAGAATTAAAATAGTCAATAAAATTGACAGTGAATATCATTTTCATTTATTATGAAATCGTCACATGTAATTGGACATGATTTTTGTGAAAAAGTTTACTTTTTTATTAATATAATAGATTTCTATTAAGGTGTCCCATTTAAGAATTTAAACGTAGGAAAGGGTAATATAAAAATGAACTGGAAAAAAGGCGGATTATGGATTATTATTTTTTTCATTGTAAAAGGTACGATTTCTACACTTTTAATAGTTACGGGTGCTAAATATTTTGATTTATCATTTATGCAACTTTTCATACTAATACTGATTTTATTACTGATTTCTCTCATAAGTCGAAAATTGCTTTATAGACATAAACAAAATAAAAAGCAAAAAGAGCTAAATATATAATGAAGCCCCAGAAATCTTTGGATTTCTGGGGTTTTACTTATTCAATAGTGAGTTTTGGGTCCGCAATACGAATGATACACTCCATCAGTTTTATTGGTTGTAAATCAAAAAATCATTGATTTTATTGAATAAATAGAAAACACTTTTCTTTTTCTTTTATTTCATTTAATATCAATAAGGGCACCAAAAAAATAGATAGGGGTGCTAGAATGTACGGTATTATTAATTACGAAGTGTTTTTACTAACAGGGATTTTATTAAATCTAATTCCTGGCGCAGACACCATGTATATTGTGGGGAGAAGTATTTCACAAGGTAGAAAAGCAGGTGTGTATTCTGTTTTTGGTATTATTACTGGTTCTTTAGTTCATACGTTATTGGTTGCTTTTGGTTTATCTATTATACTTACAAAATCCATGGTGTTATTTAACACCATTAAAGTTATAGGTGTTATCTATCTTGTATATTTAGGGATTAAAATGATACTTGATAAAACAAATGTAGCTTTCCAAGCCTCATCCAATAAATTGAACATTAGAAAGATATATTTACAAGGACTCTTAACAAGTCTCACGAATCCAAAAGTCTCTTTATTCTTTATTGCGTTTCTTCCGCAATTTATAGATACAAAAGCTTCAGGTCCTATGCCTTTTATCATTTTAGGAATTACTTTTACAGTAACTGGACTATTGTGGTGTTTATTTGTTGCTTATTTCTCTTCATATGTCACGAAAAAATTAAGAGGAAATCAAAAGGTAGGAATGATTCTAAATAAAGTAACTGGAATGATTTTTATTGGTATGGGGTTAAAGTTGCTTCAAACGAAGGCTCCTCAATAAACCTGAATCATATAAAAATGCCCCCTTTCAAGAAATGTTATCTTTGATTTAAGCTAATTTCTATATACAAAAAGCCCCTTCAAGTTTGAAGGGGCTTTTTGCTTGTTATTTTGGTTTATCTAAAAATTTATTTCATAGTGCAATATCTATTTTAATCAATTGTCATTTATATATGTGTTCTCCAATGACAAGGTTAAATCTTTTCCAGTATTACATTTAGAAAACTAGAATAGAGGAATCTAGTTATACCAACTAAATGCAGTCTAAGACATTTTTTAACTGAACATTTGGGAAAGAATGTGTTTCTTAACTTAATAGCGATGGAGTAGCACCCCATACCCATCAAGCTGAAAAGGAAAAACACCTTATAACAAAAAAATTCTGCACCATTTAAACTCTGGTAACAATTCATATGATCAAGAATAATTGAGCTAACAGATTTCGTTAAGTTATTATAATATAAAAAAATTAAATTCACCTTCTGCAATCCATTCAAATGGCTCAATCTCCGCGTCTTTTGAATTCCCTGAAGTGCTAAACTTAAGCAAAATAATTAACTATCCCATGCAAGAAAGTTAGGCTAGTTAATCGCATATGTTTTATTGAAGGGATGTGATTGAATTATGGAACGGCCGAATTGGGGAATTGGAGGATTAGTATTCGTTGGCTGCATGTTTCTTGGCGGAGGAGTGGGATCTATATTAGGTGATACTCATGCTGGATGGCTAATAGGGATGGGTGCTGGATTTATTGGGATGGCTTTAACGAGACTGATCAGAAAGTAATATAACGGGATTCTTCTTCGGGTAAATAAGGAAATATGTATGTAAGTAATTCATGGTATAAGAGCTCTATAAATTATAGTTAGAAGCTTCTCTCCATACATAGATATGATTCTCAAATCGGAGGATGGCACCTTAGGGTGTTTTTTTATGCTCTCTAAAAATGGTTTACCATATAATAGCCGAGTTAATTCAAATAATCAAGAATCATTGAGTTAATAGATTGCGATAATCTTTTTTGTAAAATAGATTTATTGCCGTTTCAGACCTATGTAGTCATTCATAACCTAACAGTAAAAGGGGGGATGATTCAAGGTATGGCGTTTCATGATGAATTAATTTGTCAACAGTTTGCAAGAATTATCGGTGGCCAAGAAGGATTCGCCGGTGGAAAATGCGTGGCAACAATAAATCGGGATGAAATACAAGCAACAATCTTAGGAAAACATTTTAGAGTAACAACTTCCTTCTCATTCGAATCACGAGATAATAAAACTGGACGAGCATTATGTCTAGGCCGGGTAGCGCTATTGCAAAGAGAGGTCAATGGATTTGTTGCTACAATTATTAAACAAGGAATAATCGTTTCATCTATACACAATGAGTGGTTATGTGATGATCCGAATTTGATTTACGTTAATATTGAAGACGTTGAGGATCCACTAACTTTCGCAAGGAAAGTTAGAAAAGCGTTATGCAATTAACAAGTTTCTTTCGTTAAATGTGTGATTTTGTTAATTAGAATATTTCGGATTGTTGAATGGTTTTATAAAGTGAAAGAAGACGTTCCATATTTGGAATGTCTTTTCTAATGTGGGTTGTTACATTATTTTAATTGATTATATGCTACTTATTTTACAACAACAAGAACTGGATGAGGTATTAGAGGTGTGTCCTTCTTCATTTATTTTAGCTGGTATTGTACTTTTTATTATGTTTTGCCCAGATTCATTAAATATTTCAAAAAAAATTTGACTACTTTTCAAATAAATAAACGCTACAAAAAAACAGTTCTTTCGTAAAGGAACCGGTTTTTTGTAGCGTTTTGCTTAGCGTACGAAATTTGCGTTTTGTTGATGCAACCACACCTCTATCAAGTTATCACATACAAGGTAATAGATGTTTTTATAATTTGAAAGGAGAGGAAACGAACTTGGAGGGAGTACTAGAACCATACAATAAATACATTGAGGGGACATGTTTGAGCTATGGACCTATCCTCCCGTTCTAATTAACTAAAAGAAGAATTTTCCCATACCGATTAGACTACTAAGCATTCCGATTCCATTCATGGTGCCTTTTCCTACTGTCAATAAGTTTCCAAGCATTCCTGGTTGACCGTTACCTCCGTTATTTCCCCATCCCATGGGACTTATCTGTCCTCCCCATCCTGGAGAATTCCCCAAAATACCCCAGTTATTATTGGTATTAAAATGAAAAGGCTTGGCTGGCGGTGATAGTAAAGCGGCAATATGACCTTGTGCGAACATCCCTGTATGATTGAATGGTTGGGCCCAAGGGAAGGGAGGTTTTTGAAAATTAAAACCTGCATGGCCTGGTAATGGAGTCCAATTAGCAGGATGTCCTTGGGGCATCATCCCTGCATAATGGATTGGCTGACCCCAAGAGAAGGGAGGGGGCTCGTGATTGAAACCCGTATAATTGGCTGATGAATCCCAACCAAATGGATAGACTCGACAACTCCAATTCTCAGGAATCTTCAGACCATTCATTTCCTCAGCTTTAGTTATTTGGGGCTGTGAATATAATGATGACATTGAAATTTGGTTATTATATTGCTCACCGTTTCCCTCTGCATTCAAATACCAATATTGGTGCATAAGCTTATTCCCCTCACTTTAAAAATGTAATGTTAGACTTAGCCTATGTAATATTCCTTTTTATGGATGGTTACATAACTAGATTTACAAGCCCGTATTTAAAAGAATGGGTGTGTGGTCTTGTTGATTTATTCCGCTATTTGTAGGTAGTAAGACGCCGCCACCTCAAAATTCAGCGAAAGCAAAGAAGTTTGATGGGGGTTGGGCTGCCTGTAATAGTCCCACTAATTAAAGTTTCACTTTATTTTAGAAGGGTATTTTCAGTTGCTCCTTTTGTTTATTTCAGCCTAATGTAATTTCGGTTAACAAATGTATTTAAATATTCATTCAAAATCTTATTTAAATGTTTATAAAGGTTTAATCAATAAAAAAGATTTAAAAATGTTATGTTGAGTAATTAGAATTGCTAAAAAGAGAATATCCCTTCGAAGAGTTTGGCAAAATACTGCAAGGACAATGTATTCTTGTGCAGATATGCAAACGAATTAATGGAATTTATAATGAAGGGGCAAATAAATATATGAGTGAAACATTACATAAAAGAAAACCACCATATTTAATGCTTGTAATCCTTTTTATTGGGGCATTTGTTTCATTTCTCAACAACTCGCTTTTAAATGTAGCCTTACCATCAATAATGAAGGATTTAGACATTAAAGATTATTCAACGATCCAGTGGCTTTCTACAGGGTATATGCTTGTAAGTGGTATATTAATTCCGGCATCAGCATTTTTAATAACCCGCTTCTCCAATAGGAGCTTATTTATTACATCTATGGTGATTTTTATTCTTGGTACGGCCTTAGCGGCTTTAGCACCGAACTTTAGTTTATTACTTACTGGCCGGATGGTTCAAGCAGCAGGCTCTTCAGTCATGGGGCCTTTGTTAATGAATATTATGCTAGTAAGCTTTCCAAGAGAAAAAAGGGGAACAGCAATGGGGATTTTTGGATTAGTTATGATTACAGCTCCAGCAATTGGACCGACACTATCAGGTTATATTGTAGAGTATTATGACTGGCGTTTGCTTTTTGAAATGATTTTACCGTTAGCAATCATTAGCTTACTGTTAGGGATTTGGAAATCGGAGAATGTCATGAGGCAAAACAAAAATGCAAAACTAGATTATCTTTCATTATTATTATCTTCTGTCGGTTTTGGCGGTTTGTTATATGGATTCAGTTCTGCAAGCTCCGACGGTTGGACGAATAAAGTTGTTTTAACAACCTTAATCATAGGCGCTATTTCCCTAATTGCTTTCATTATCCGCCAATTAAAAATGAATGAACCGTTATTGGATTTACGTGTTTACAAGTACCCAATGTTTGCACTTGCATCTGTAATTGCAATTGTCAACGCAGTGGCCATGTTTTCGGGTATGATTTTAACACCAGCTTATGTACAAAACGTCCGCGGTATTTCGCCGCTGAGCTCTGGGCTGATGATGCTGCCAGGTGCGGTAATAATGGGGGTTATGTCACCAATTACAGGTAAACTATTTGATAAATATGGCCCTCGGATTCTTGGTATAGTAGGACTTTCCATTACAGCTGTTTCAACTTATATGCTGGCAAACCTGCAAATCGACTCTAGTCACACACATATTATTCTTATTTACACACTGCGGATGTTTGGGATGGCGATGGTGATGATGCCACTTATGACAAACGGCCTTAATCAATTGCCAACTCGCTTAAATCCGCACGGTACAGCTGTTAATAATACAGCCCAACAAGTGTCCGGTTCGATTGGTACTGCTATTCTTGTTACGATTATGAATTCTGTAACAAAAACAAAAGCTGAAAGTCTAATGGCTGATGTAGATCCAACAACCTTCACAGAAACTACGAAGGCAATATTAACTCAGAAGGCTTTATTATCCGGAATTCAATATTCATTCTATGTAGCGCTTGGCATGAATGTTGTTGCCCTACTATTAGTTTTTTTCGTTAAACGTGTAGATACAAGCGCGGAAGCTGTCGAGAGGTTAAATCGGTAGAGCAAAATAAAACTCTAGATAATGATTCCTACAAGTTTTTTTGCTGTTTAGTTAGACTATGAAGAAATGCAAATTTCTGCTGCTAAGGCGCTGGTATTTAAATTTGGAAAAGAACCAGTGAAATAATTATATATAGTAAAAAGGATCTGATATTCATATCAGATCCTTTCAAATTGAAGACAAACACATTGTTCAATTAAATAATGTGTTTGTTTTTTTATCTATTTCTCTATCCTTCTCAACCTTGTTATTCGTTTTTTTTATTTTCACTCAATATTTTCTACATTTAAACACTTAGTTTCACAGTAATAGCCTTTGCCGCCAACATAAACTTTTTCTATTTCATTCTTGCTATTGGTTGCTAATTTAACTAATATTTCGGAAGGCGAGTGTAAAGAATAACCTTGTTCAAATACATAGACTTCTTTTTGCAAGTAGTGCTGTTCATAAAGGTAGCAAGCTAATGCACCGTTTGAAGTTCCAGTCGCTGCTTCTTCATTGATGTCGTATAGTGGAGCGAAATTTCTGCATATAATTCGATTGTCATTAAAAGTATATAGATGCATCCCGACAACATTATAATACTTGCTGATTTCTTTAATTTTTTCAAAATTAAGTTGCAGTGCATGTAATCGTGTTTCGCTTTTTATAGGAATTAAAATATCTTTTAAGCCCGTGGAGACAATCTGAATTGGATATGTATTGTCTATAGCTTTAATGTCAAAACAGTCGATGAACTCGTTTGGAGATACAACATCATAGAATATCGGTTTGTTTTGTTCCATGAATATCATGTCATCTTTTATAGTAATAGTAAGAACACCGCTGTTCGTTTCAATCGTATAGCGATTCCTGAAAAGTTTATTTAAATGCATCAGTATAGCGAAAGAGCCAATTGTGGCATGACCACATAAATCAACTTCTTCTTTTGGTGTAAAATACTCAAATTTATAATCAGCAATTTCAGATTCTGATATAAATGCGGTTTCCGCATAGCCCAGTTGTTTGGCT